>Ga0209517_10000174_pt1 | contig 116031 bp, 101 predicted proteins | sample PeaSoiMetSII2010_FD_187695 | JGI IMG/M metagenome (GOLD analysis project Ga0209517, IMG submission 187695) | Peat soil microbial communities from Weissenstadt, Germany - SII-2010 (SPAdes) (version 2) | ecosystem: Environmental > Terrestrial > Soil > Wetlands > Peat | place: Germany...
GCTGTACTAGAAGTCGCCGCGCTAACCGCAAGGAGGCAGGCGCCCAAGGTATGACTCATGATTGGGGTGAAGTCGTAACAAGGTAGCCGTAGGAGAACCTGCGGCTGGATCACCTCCTTTCTAAATAGGCGAGATCTACTCCGCTATGGTGTGCGGAGGATGGTCTCCAAGCGCATCCTGCGGTCCTCACGGGCTTGTAGGATGCTAGACTCGGTTTACTCTTTATCGAGCAGGTTCTGGCAGATCGCTATCGGTTGCGCGAAGAGAAAATTGAATGAGTGAGGGGCCGTCCGCCACTGGCGGGCGGCTCTTTTTTATTCTAGCGGGTTTCACTGGGTATCAAGAACTTCCTCTCCGTTATGGGTCAGCCGCGAAATCGAAAAAACATTGGGATTGTATTGAATGACACTCTTCCATCCGTGAGACTGGCGTTGCGCAGGTTGGTTCGTAGCAGGCCTCCCGTCAGCATTTCTATATTCACATACTAGTACAGTACTATTATGGTATCGCAGCACCGTTTTGGGACGTGGCACCGAACGCCCGCCTCAAGCGAAACAAAAAAGAGGAGATAAGGATTCACTTGGAAGCACAGAGGCTTAGCTGACCGTCCAATTTGAAAATGAAGCGCCAATTCTTTGGCCATTCTCATGCAAGGGCCGTTGACAACTGAAACGTCCCCTGGAAATTGTTGGTCTGAGGACGCCGCTCTCGGCGTGAGAAGGTCTTATGGCTTCCTGTAGCAGGCATGAATGGTCGCGCGGACCCAAGAGGATACTTTCGAGTAAGGGACTAGTGCGAAGAGCAAGCGGGAAAGGCTGGCTGGAACGGTTGCGCGAATTCAGTCCTGGCCAGATTCGAGCTATTGCGGAATTTGAGAGGGTGTCATGCACGTTTCTCATTCAGTCGGTCTCTATGCTTGCCCTTCTATGCCTAGTTTCCCGTTGGCCTGGTCGATATGACTTGGCGCTTGCCGCAATTTGCTGCGCAATTCTGGGACTCCGACTTGGCAGGCGATAAGATTATCCGCGGGGTGAGATTTTCATGTTGGCGGCTGCCGGGTGCCCCATTCTTCGCGTCTATTGCGAATGGGGGCCTTGGGTTTTTCATGAGTTGTGGTGAGCTGGACCGATCAGTTTATTGCTCGAGGAGCAGTCAGTAATCTTGACATTGCAGGAGCCTAAGCTACGATGAAAGAGAATTGTGGGCCTTGGGCGTAAGGAGCGGACCTTGAACATCGAAATCCGGGACACGGAACTGGAAGCCAGACTCAAGAAACAAATCCAAGCGACTGGCGCTGGCAGTGTCGAGGAAGTTCTGGTTCGTCTACTGGAAACGCAAGAGGAACAAGATCGCTGGCTTTCGGAGAATCGGGAAACGATCAACGCGAAAATCCGGCATGGCATCGAACAACTGGATCGCGGCGAGGGCATCCCCGAAGACCAGCTCGATGCTCATTTGGCAAAACTGAAAGCAAAGCCTGAATGAAGGTGCGCTATGTATTGGCGCCTCAGGCGGTAGCCGATCTCGCGGAAATTTGGCGCTACATCAAAGACCAAAGCAGCACAGGGATGGCGGATCACGTGGAATTTGTCATCCGGGAGAAATTCGCTCTTCTAGCGCAAACTCCGGAAGCTGGGCACCGCCGAAGTAATCTAACGGGTGAGAATGTGAAATTCTTCCCAGCTTACTCTTACCTGATTGTCTATCGGCCTGAAACAAAGCCCCTGCAGGTTGTCTCCATTCTCCACGGCCGTCGCGACGTGGAGCAGATTCTCAAAGATCGACTCTGATGTGGAACCGACTACAGGGTTTCTTACAAAGAATCGCCAGCACCAGGGTGGTGTGGAGCCTGGGGCTTTTGAGCCTTTTTGTGTTGTTGATGATCAATGTGCGGGGTTTGCCAGGGGCATTCCACAGCGATGCGCTGAGGCAGGTGGGCCTGCTGGATATGACCATCAATTACTCCCCAGAGACCGCCTATGCAAAGTTGGCGGCATACGGGGAGCAGGGACGATATGCCTATCGCCTCTTTCTGGATTATGTTGACTCCATTTTCCCCGCTCTTTACGGGCTCTTTTTCCTGCTGGGCACAACCTACGCTTTTGCGCGTGTTTTTCCCGGGCGCCTGGTGTGGCAGAAACTGAGTTTTTTGACGGTGGGCACAACGCTTTTCGACTATGCGGAGAACTTCTGCTTCCTGGCGATGCTTCGAGATTACCCGCAGCGGCTTGAAGGCGTCGCGCGCGTGGCCAATGTCTTCACGCTCACGAAATGGGCGTTCGCAATCTTCAGCATGGTTCTGGTCATCATTGGAGCTGGCGGACTACTTTTCCGGCGCCGGCAAACGTGAGGGCCGCCGGGAAGTGTTAATCTCGCCGCGCGAGGAGGCGCTCGATTTGTTCGAGGTGGTTGATATCGTGTCCGGCCATCATGCCCACGATGCGTTCGACAGATTCCTCGCCACGCTCCGCATGCATGCCGTGATGCTTCCATTGATCGGGTGAGAGCATCTTGTATAAAGCCAAATTCGTTTCACGCAATACGCGGAACTGCTCGAGGGATTTGTGCGCGTCGCGCTTACTGTAATGCCCGGCGGCGACCCAGGCATCCTGATCGAAGGCCTGGATGGGAGTACCCGGCGCGCCGAGAATGGCACGAATCCTCCAGCTAACGACGATTTCCGCATCGGCAAGATGCGCGATGATTTCCGCTGCCGACCACTTCTCTGGCGCCGGGCGCTTGCGCAGCTTGGCCGGCGCCGCGCCCTTGATCAATCGCGCCAGCTTTTTCGCAGTTGCGGATTGCACTTTCAAGGGATCCTGGCCCGCGAGTTTGCTCTGGATCCGTTGCACGTACTCCTGAACGGTTTCTTTCATTTTGAATACACCCCCACCATACGTCTTACAGGAAAGGGCTACCGTAGCCAAGATGAAAGGTTTGTTGGACTGCGACGCGATTTAGTCCGACCAGGCCAGATAGCCCGGCACAATCAGACCGACCCCGGGAACGATGATGAGGATGCCCCACCAATTGGGCTTATTGCGCGCCTCGGCCACGGCCATCCAGACGATCACGGAGATTACGATGTTTACCAGGGGAATCAGGAAAAGCAGTATCCACCAGATGGGCTTCTTGGCGATATTCAGGAGCAAGACGATATTGACGATGGGAATCCAAGCGAGCCAGGGATTTTCCGTATGGGTTTTTTGCGCGATGGTTTGAATCGCGAGCGCGCAGTAAACATACAAAATCACCAGGAACACGAAAACAAAGAGAACCATCCCGCTGGCCGCGGCCATCGCGGCGGCGCGGTGATCATCCTGGGCAAAAGCGCCGCCAGCAGACAGCAGCGTAACCGCCATGGTCGCAGCCCATTTGATAGGGGAATGCAGTTTCAGAGATAGGGTCATCGGAATTTCCTCCAGGGGAAACAAGGGAACGTAGCAAGCTTGTTGCGGACTGTATTGGAGCAAGGCGGGGTTGTCAAAGCATTTCCCCGAGCAGTTTCGCAAGTGGCAATGCGATTGGCAGAGGCGGACCGCAAAGCACCCGGGTACCGGGCCTCCGGCGTTGACGGTGTGTTGGTTCTCTTTGCGGGCGAGGCTACGGGTTACCAGTGGTAGGCGTTCCACATATCGTCGATGAACGACGGTTGTGAAACTTCGCCATCGAGCCAGTTGACAGTCTGTTTCTGGCGTTCCCAGCTCGCGCTATAGTCGTAGCCGGATTGCGCCTTGATTTCCGCCACCGCCTGAGCGTCATCCTCCGTCATCCAGCGATCGACGTAATCAAAAAAGGCCTGATGATTCCACGTACTTTTGCCGTTCACCAAGTAGGCCGCGAGGGCTTCGCCGACCCAGGAAACGGAAGTGCAGCAGCGGCGATAGGCCTCGCCCAATTGTTCGCCGGGCGGAGTCAAGATAGGCCAGCTCGCGGGCTGCAATTGTTCGTAGGGCCCGTACAAACCGGCGCTAACCGGCGATGAGTCCGCGGCATGCACACCGTAATGGCCGCCATAAATGACCGTGGCACCCTGCCAAGCCTGCTGGTACGTTCCGGCGGGCGGCAACTGATTGATGTTCAGGGTTTGCATGTCCTCGCCGAATTGGTCCGGGTACGTGGTCGAAACGTTTTTCATCCCCGAGTCATTCAGAAGAATGCCCGCCAGAATGATCGGCAATTTCCTGCCGCTGCGGTGTCCGCCAAACGCCGGCCAGCCGTAACCCGCCTGCACACAACCGTAGAGATCAATGCCGTACTGAACAAAATAGTTGGTGAGATTGACTTTCTGATCCGCCGGAAAGTTCAGCATCAACAGGAGCGCTGCGTAAGAATCAGCGAACGCGATGTGCTGCCCGTAGCTGGGCATGTAGTCAGCCGGCGCATCGAACAAGAAGGCGTTGGTGTCAATCCACGGCCTGCGGTAGAGGGCTTCATACTGAGCAAGAGTTGGCGTATTGGAAGGATTCGGAGGCGTCAGAGAGGGCAACAAATTTCTCTGCAAGTTATTTGCGTGGTAGATGGTCTGGTTCCGGTCACAATAAGACGGCCGGAAGGCGTCCGCAGAAGGCGCTGACGCCAGAACGGTGAGAACGGAGTCGGAGGCCACCGGACTGGCACTCATGTCCGATGCCCGCATAACTTCCGGGACGGAGTGGATGGTTGCCAGACTGATGGACGATACGAGTGCATCCCCAGGCTTCAGCGTAATGGGCGGATACGAACGCAGGGTAGCGTCGAACCACCAGGATTCGTCCGTGCCATCATTCAACCGGGAATCGAACCCGCTCTTGCCACTGCTGGTGGGCAGATTCTTGACGGAACCATTCAAATAGGGCGAAGAGGTCGTGGGCTGCGGGCTGATGGCGGTGACGGTGACCGGCCCTACCACGTAGTAATCCCCATTCACGAACTGCCCGACCGGGACAGCTTCGCTGAAGGTCCAGGTGATCCCGTCCTTGGTGATGGAAGCGGCAGTACCCGAAGGCGGCGCGGGGGCCGTGACCGCGACCGAGGCCTGTGCGGACTTGTTGGTGTCGGCAACACTGGTGGCCGTGACGGCAAAATTCCCTGCCGTACTACCGGCGACATATAACCCACTTGTAGAAATCGTGCCACCCGTTGCGCTCCAAGTTACAGCCGTGTTGGAGGAGCCGGTTACGCTGGCGGAGAATTGCTGGGACGCGCCTTCAACGACGGGAGCAGACTTTGGGTTAATGGCCACACTTACGGAGGAAGTTGGAGGATTTTGCGAAGGGGGCCCGCCAGAAGTGCTGGTCGCAACACCACATCCAGAAAGAGCCAAAAGTAAGAAGATCGGCGAAACGAATGCCAGAGTCTGCCGTGGGAGCCTCCCGCCACAAGTGCCCGGCTGGGCCCCAGTGGTAGTCGAAAGGACAGTATCGTGATGCGGCATGGTGTAGAGCCCCCGGTAGAAGGCTAACGGAAGCAGGGGCGGCGCAGAACTGTCCCGATGTACAGATTTGGCGCAGGGGCGGGCTCTGTCCGGCCAGCAGCCCAGACCCACTGTGTTGACGTGAGGCAGCGAGACCCGACGCCGGCTGCCCGCCCTTGGAGTCGGAGGGTGGACCCTTGGCATTTCTTGCTCATCTGTGAGGCGATGTCATTCGCTGTTTCGCGCGCCATGCAGTCCCGCCCCTCGCTTGACCGCCGCCCCGGGAAAGTGTAGCCTCGCGTCCGCAATTCTTGTTTTCCATTTCGCACCAAGGAGGCTAGGTATGGTCCCCCTCACCGCACTTTGGCTCCCCATTGTCCTGTCATCCATCATCGTGTTCGTCGCCAGTTCCATCATGCACATGCTGCTTCCGTACCACAAAGGCGATTACCGCCAACTTCCCGAGGAGGACAAATTCCTCGCAGCCTTGCGGCCTGCCGGCCTGACGAGGGGGCTCTTCATCTTTCCTTATGGCACGCACAAAGATATGAAGTCGCCCGCCATGATCGAAAAATACAAGCAGGGGCCGGTGGGGATTCTGACAGTGTTTCCCAGCGGCCCGCCCGCCATGCCAAAGTTCCTAGGACAGTGGTTTGCCTATACGCTCATCATCGGCTTCTTCGTCGCGTATCTCACGGGGCGTACCGTCGCGCCTGGCGCCAACTATCTGGTGGTTTTCCGCGTCGCCGGTACCGCGGCGTTTCTGGCCTACGGCCTGGGAAACCTGAGCAATGGCATCTGGAAGGGCCAGCCCTGGGGCATGACTGTGAAAGAAGCCATCGATGGACTCGTCTTCGGCCTCCTGACCGCGGGCACTTTCGGGTGGCTCTGGCCGCGCTAGCATCTTCAGCAAGTTGTGGACAACCCATGTGGGGGGCTCTGCTCCGCCAGCGTCAAGCGGCTAGCGCGGGTTATGCCTGGTAGAGCTGAATCTCCGGCATGCGCAAACTCTCGAGACGAGAACCATTGAGGAGAATCCTGAGCGAATTGAAAATCAATCTCGCTCGGACTTGCGACTGTCGCTCTGCTTCCGCAGTTTCCGCACCCACCGTGCGGCCCCTTTGGCAAGCTCGGGATGATTTTCTCCCTTCCAAGAAGGAGATTCTCCCTTGAGGAAGCGTAAGAGCCTTCGGCGCCGGACCAATTCGCTGGCTGGCTCCCAGTTTGTGAGGTTCGCTGGCGAGAGGGCGGGCGCGCTTTTTGTTGGTTTCTTTCTCATGAACATTCATTACCTCTTTTGAGGCAGATTCGCCTATCATTTTGCGTGCAGGTACATCCGATTGGAGTAACCTCTTACCTTCCGCCGCACATCAGCCTGGAGGTGCCGATGGCCACGGCGCGTGCTTACCTGATTTCGAGTTTGATGCTGCTGGCCGGTGTTGTGGCGGCAGTGCTGCCTGGTAGTGCGAGCCACGCATCTAACCCGTCCAGCGGCACGTCGGGCTGCGATTTCAATCCAAAGTCGGTTCGCGTCTACGTTTCGCTGTTCGACATAAACGCCGCACCCGGCAAGGAGCCGGCTGCCATCAGGCAGGCACCTGCTCCCCAGAAGCCGCAACCCGGCGCGCGAGCCTCCGCCGAATCACCCCGCGTTCTCCAGGATGCGGAAACCAGTGTTAAACAGGCGGAGCGGCTCAAGGCATTTTTCGACGACGCGCTTGTCCAGGCGCTTCGGAAAAATGGCTTCAACGCGGCCCCTGTAGGGAGCTCCCACCCGGAAAAAGGCGTGCTGCTCAAAGGGGTATTCGCGGAGGTGGATTCGCAGAATCACAATTGCCTTGCGATCCTGGGGGGCACGACCCGTGCGCCAAGTTTCGTGCTCTACGTTGGGGCCTACAATCTGGCGCGGCCCGACCAGCCGCTTTACCGGGTCATGACCATGGAGAATTGCGATGCGCAGTTCGGGCCGCTCATCAGCCTCAACAACTACATCCCTATGGAGAAATACGAGGTCAGCAAAAGCCCCACCGAGGACGAAGTGCGCAAAGTCTGCGGGCAGGTCGTGGCAAACCTGAGGGCTCTTCTCACCGTGAATTCAGCAGCCTTCTCCGACTAACAGGCAAAGAGCATACAACCGGTTTCTCTCTGGCCACATCTACCAGGGAAGCTAGCTTGCAAATCACAGCAGTATGCTTGAAAATTAGGTAAGGTCCTCCTTTCGCATGACGGAGAGGGGCCCGCCCCGAAAACGCTCATTCGCGGGAGGCACGGAAATGTTGTTTGACGTACATCCCATCTTCCGCCGACTCGCCCGGCCAGTAGCGCTCACGCTGGCGCTGCTCTCGCTCGCGTTCCTTCTGCAGGTTACGCCTCACTCCCATGCCAATGGCCAGGACGAAGCCGCTTGCCGCCTCTGCCAGGTTGCCCATCTGGGCGTCACCCCAGCAGTGGCGGTTGTTTCCTTCAGCATTCCAATCGTTTCCTTTAGTGAAGTTGTAGTTTGTTCGGAGGTCAGCTTCGCGGAGCCGCCTTCCGGGCATTCCTCTTCCCGCGACCCGCCCTTTTCCTTCGCGTCGTAAATCCCAATCAGTGTAGTACCTCGTCGCGCGGTTCCATTTAGCCGCGCACCCGCTGTTTTTCCAGCGGCCTTTATCAACACAAGCACGTCGCGCGGACGTTCCCATAAGGAATCGGAGGAAGAATGCATTACAGTCTTCGAGGTTTTGCAGTACTCGCGGTCTCTCTATTACTTTTTGTTTTCGGTGCTCCGGCACAAATCGGAAATTCCGGCTCCATAGAAGGCACGGTCAAGGATCAATCGGGAGGCGCGATCGTGAACGCCACGGTCGAACTAACCAATGTGGTGAGCGGTTACACGCGAACCATGGCGACCTCCGGCGACGGAACCTTTCGATTTACGAATGTGCCGTTCAATCCGTACCACATGACAGTGACGGCGAGCAATTTCGCGAGCTATTCACAGGACGTAGAAGTGCGCTCCTCAGTGCCGACAAAGGTGGATATTGCACTGAAGATCGGGACAGAGGCAACCACGGTGACCGTGGAATCAGCAGCCGATCTGCTGGAGAACGATCCGACATTTCATACCGACGTTGACCGCAATGCTTTCGAGAGGACGCCGCTCGAAAGCACCTCTTCACCTTTTTCGGCGCTTGTTACGCAGCAATCTCCGGGCGTGGCCGCCGACTCCAACGGGCTTATGCACGGGTTGGGCGACCATGCGGAGAACTCCGTCTCGCTCGACGGGCAGCCGCAGACCGACCAATTCAGCAAAGTGTTCTCCAACCAGGTTCCCGCGGACTCCATTCAGTCAATGGAAGTTATCTCCGGCGCTCCGCCCGCGGATTACGGCGACAAGACGAGCCTGGTGATCAAGGTAACGACCCGCTCCGGACAGGGCGTTACGACCCCGCATGGCACCCTTTCCGCCTCTTACGGCTCCTTTGGCTCCGTAAATGGTGCCTTCGATCTCGCTTACGGAGGCGAGAAATGGGGAAACTTCATTGCCCTGAATGGCCTGAACACTTCACGCTTTCTGGACCCGCCCGAGTTCATGGTTTTGCACGACAAAGGCAACCAGCAGAATCTTTTCGACAGGATTGACTACCAGATTTCGCAACCCAATGCGATGCACTTGAATCTCGGCTTCACGCGTTCCTGGTTCCAGAATCCAAACACCTTCGATCAGCAATACCACACCTGCGTTATCGTCAACGATACGCCGCTATACACTTGCGATGCGGCGCAGAAGACGATCGTCAGCAACGTCACGGGCCTCCCGTTAGGGACCACTGACCAGCGCACGCAGATTCGGACTTTCAATATCGCTCCAACGTGGACCCGCCTGATCGGCACGAATTCTGTATTCACATTGGGCGGCTGGGTTCGCCAAGACCAATACGACTACTACCCGAGCGGCAACCCTCTGAATGACTTGGCTGCTGACCTACAGGTCGAGACCGCGAGCCAGTCTCGAAAACTAACCAATGTGGGCGCCCGCTCAGACGTCTCTTACGTTCGGGGAATCCACAACATTAAAGTGGGCCTCGTCTACCAGCAGACCTTCCTCACGGAGGACGACCACTTCGGCATCGTCGATCCGACATTCAACGCTCCTGGAAGCTCCACATTTAGTCCGCTTCTCGCGTGCTACGACCTTACTCGTCCAACTCCGGCCCCGTCGGACGGGTGCGCGAACACCACAAGCACTCTCTACCTTTTCAAGGGCCACACAGATGTCAAGGAGCTTGCGCTCTACGCCATCGACAATATCAACTGGCACAACTGGGCTTTCAATCTAGGGATTCGTGGCGACATTTATAACGGCATCAGCAGCGGCAGTCAGGCACAGCCCCGCTTGGGTGTCTCTTACAACATAAAGAAAACCAACACCATCCTCCGCGTTTCCTATGCGCGCGTCATGGAAACCCCTTTTAACGAGAACCTGATCATTGCCAGCAGAGGGTGCGGGGATCAGGTGATTGCCGCCATTGTGTCGCCGCCCGGCGTGACCTGCAATTTGGGGGCACTGACTCCCGGATTCCGCAATGAGTTCCACTCCGGATTTCAGCAAGCCTTCGGCAAACATCTGGTAGTGGATGGCGAATACATCTGGAAATACACGCACAACGGTTTCGACTTCGGCATCGTCGGCGCCACACCGATCACCTTTCCCATTGAGTGGCATAACTCGAAGATCCCCGGATGGATGCTCCGCGCGACTGTCCCTGAGTATCATGGTCTGACGGCGATGGTCGTGATGTCCAGCGTTGCGGCGCGCTACTTCAACCCGCAAGTGGCGGGGATCGCGTTCTTTCCCTCATTCAACGTCTTCCGGATTGACCACGACGAGCGCTATAACCAGACCACCCACGTTCAGTACCAGCCGTGGAAGAGAGGGCCATGGATTGCTTTCAACTGGCGATATGACAGCGGACTCGTAAGCGGGGCTGTACCATGCTACGCACAGACGGCCACCTGTTTCAGCTCCACCGGGACCGGGGCGAACAACGGTCTGGTTCTTCTGAATAACGGCATTACTGGTCTACCTTTGACTGCCGACCAGCAGTTCCAAGCAGGGTTCACGTGCAACGGCGTACCTACTGTGGCCAGCCCATTTGCGGTCAACGCTCCTCTTTCTTGCTCTGCAAGTCAGTTTGGCTCGATCTATCTGCAGGTGCCGGGACCAGGAAAGGAAAATGACGATCACAATCCACAACGAATCGCTCCGCGCAGCCTGTTCGATGTTGCCGTTGGTGAAGACAACCTCTTCCATGGTGACCGATACAAGTGGAGTTTGCGGTTTACGGTCATCAACGTGGCCAACAAGGTCGCGCTCTACAACTACCTGTCCACCTTCAGCGGCACGCACTATGTAACCCCACGAACGGAAACCGCGGAGCTGGGCTTCCACTTCTGAGGGAACTGTAGTCCTTCACGGCGCTTGTCGAGACACCCCGTCCGGGTCTCGCGGGGCGTTTCGTTTGGGCGTTCTTTTCAGCCCCGCGCGTTCGACCGTGGGCAGAGCCACTCTTTAAGGAAGCCGCCTCGCTACGGGCATTTGTGTGTAAAATCAGGTTCATCATGTCTACTTCTTCGGAAAATTCTGCACAGAGTAAACTCCGTATCGGCATCGATCTTGGCGGCACAAAAATCGAATTCATTGCCCTCGAATCCGATGGCCGCGAAGTTCACCGCCACCGCGTGGCCACGCCGCGGCACGATTACGACGGCACCGTGCGCGCGATCAAGGAAGGCGTCGAACTCATCGAGCGCGAGCTTCATCGCAGCGCGACGGTAGGCATTGCCATTCCCGGCACAATTTCGCGCATCACCCACGCAGTGAAGAACGCCAACTCCACGTGGATGATTGGCAAGCCGTTTGACCGCGATTTGGGCGACGCGCTGCATCGCGAGGTGCGCTGCGCGAATGACGCCAACTGCCTTGCTGTTTCCGAAGCCACCGACGGAGCGGGTGCGGGCAAGCACGTTGTGTTTGCGGTGGTCTTGGGAACGGGCTGCGGCGGCGGCATTGCCGTCGATGGCCGCGTTCTGGATGGACGCAACGGCGTCGCCGGAGAGTGGGGCCACACCGTACTTCCCTGGATGCACCCCGACGAATTCCCGGGACCCGACTGCTATTGCGGTCTTCGTGGCTGCATCGAGACGTGGATTTCCGGCACCGGCCTGGAGGACGATTACGAGCGCGCCACCAAAACCCGCTTGAAAGGAAAAGAGATCATCGCGCGTTGCGAGGCCGGAGAAGCGGCGGCGGAAGCCAGCCTGGAGCGCTACGAGGATCGCCTGACGCGCAGCCTCTCGCAAATTGTGAACATTCTCGACCCCGACGTGATTGTTCTTGGCGGAGGCGTATCGCAGGTCCCGCGGCTCTATCGAAATGTGCCGCAGCGACTGAAGAATTACGTGTTCGGGAGAGAAGCCGACACGCCGGTGCTGGTGGCCAAACACGGCGATGCCAGCGGCGTTCGCGGCGCCGCGTGGCTCTGGCCGCTCGAATCACGCTGAGCATTATCGATCGCGCCCCAGCGTGCGCTTCGCTCTTGCCAGGAGAATGCGCGGAGGATTGGCCATGTGTCCGCCGCTCCTAAGATTGGCTCAGCGGCAGGATGCGACGTTACGCTGCCGGTCAGAAAAGGAAAGAGGGGCACGCGGAACGTGCCCCTGGTAGAAATTGAGTTGGCGCAGAAGAATTACGCTTCTTTTTCGACGAACACTTTGATCTCGGCGGTAACGTCGCGGAACACCTTGATGGTCACCGGGAATTCGCCGAGCGTCTTGATCGGGTCCGTCAGTTGCACCTGGCGCTTATCGATGCCAAAGCCCTGCGCCTTCAGCGCGTCGGAAATGTCGCCGGTCGTAACCGATCCGAACATCTGGTCGTTCTCCCCGGTCTTGCGCGCGAACTTCACCGAAACGCCCGTGAGCAGCTCCGCCTGCTTCTTTGCGGAGTCCAGTTCCGTCGCGGTCTTCTTTGCCAGCGCGCCGCGAATGCGCTCCAGCGCCTTCATGTTGCCGGCCGTAGCTTCGATGGCCATCTTGTGCGGCAAAAGAAAATTGCGCGCGTATCCCGGCTTCACCGTCACCACGTCGCCGCGGTTGCCGAGCTTATCCACATCTTCCTGAAGAATGATCTGCATAACGGTCTCCTGATTCCTTTATCGATTCTCTTGCGCGAAAGAGAGATTCATCTCACAAAAAACGTTCGATGGAAAACCGTACCTCATTTCGCGGACTTCATTCGGAATGACGACTTAAAGCTCGCCGCCAATCCGGTGTGCGATGCCTCGTCTCAGGCCTTGGGAGCCTCGACCACCACCGCACGCGGCGCTTGCGTGCCCGCCGCGCTCCCGGCAAACGGCAGCAGCGCGATATTGCGCGCGCGCTTGATGGCCTCGCCCAGCCAACGCTGGTGCCGCGAACATACTCCCGTCATGCGCCGGGGCAGAATCTTCCCGCGTTCCTGCACGAACTGCGAAAGAATGTCCGCGCGCTTGTAGTCGATGAAGTCCATCTTCTCGACACAGAACTTGCAGACTTTCTTCTTGCGGAAATACTGACGCTTGCCGCGGCGCGGACCTCCGGGTCCCCCGCCTGGCCCGCCCGGTCCTCCCTGGCCTCCTTCACGGCGTCCACCACCCGGACCACCTTCGCGGCGTCCACCACCACCTCCGCCATGCCCGCCTTCGCGGGCTTCGCGTGGCGCGGCCGGAATTGTCGGCACAGTGGGAGCGGGGGCCGCGGGTGCGGCGGCTGGCGCTGGTGGCGCGGCTTGCGGTTGTTTCTGTTCCTCTGACATGCCTTCCTACCTTTCCGAAATGGCTCCGGGCCTAGGCAGCGGAGCTCCAAACCAAACTCAGTTTTTGCCGGCGGCGTCGCAGCGCTTCCCGGCGTGAATGCCTCCGGGCAGCGCTTACTTGCTGGAGGCGGACTGCTCGGCCGGGGCTGCTGCGGTCGAACGGCGGGGACGCCGCGCGGTGCGCTGTTCGCGCTTCTGCGACAGCTTCTTCTGGCGCTTCAGATCCTCGTCAAGCCGCACGGTCTGATATTTGATGACCGAGTCCTGCACGCCAAGCCGGCGCTCCAGTTCATGCACTAGCTCGCCGTGATTCGTGCGCACTTGCTGGTACAGGTAAATTCCTTCGCGGTGCTTCATCACCTTGTAGGCCAGCTTCCGCGTGCCCCAGTTCTCCGCCTTCTCGATCTTCCCGCCCTTTTCGGCGCAAGCGTGCTCGATCGTGGTGAGCACCTTCTTGATTTCCTCTTCCGGCGTGGCCGGGCGGACAATGAAGATCAGATCGTACAAACGCTCTTCCATGATGACCTCTTTTTCCTTCTTCTCGAATTCACCCGATCACAAGACCGGTCACTTCTCTTCCGCCGGCGGCACCCGCCGGTTGAACTTGTTCATGGCCGCCGCGATGCCTTGTGCCAGCAGCAACTCCACCGCATCGCCCGCTTCCGCCACCATCTCCGCCGCCATTTCCAGATCGGCCTTTTTCATCGGCCGCAAAACATACGCCGCCAGATCGCTCACCGGATGATCGGGGCCGCAACCCAGCCGCAGCCTCGCAAATTCCGGCGTGCCCACGGCGCCGGTCACACTCTTCGCGCCATTGTGCGTTCCCGGGCTGCCGCGCTCCCCGATGCGAATCATGCCCCACGGCAGATCGCGCTCGTCGAACAGCACCAGCAGGTCCGCGGGCTGCAGCTCATACTTTCCCAACAACTCGCGAACCGAAACGCCGCTCAGGTTCATGTACGTCTGCGGCTTGGCCAGGATCACTTCCTCCCCGGCCACTTTCCCGTGACCCACCAGGGCCTTGCCTTCCGGCCGCTCCACGCGGATGGACGCGCGATTCGCAATTTCGTCCACCGCCAGAAAACCCAGGTTATGCGGCGTCCACTGATATTCAGGGCCAGGATTGCCAAGGCCAACAATGAGCCGCATGATGTGTCGCGCGAAGCCGTCCAAACAGTGTTACTTCTTCTTTTCCTGTTTCTCGACTGGCTTGGCGGCTTCCTCGCCTTCCTCGCCTTCCACTTCCTTCTTGCCCTTCTTGATGACTTCCGGCTCGGCCGGGACCGCGGCGACAACCGCCGCTTCCACGGGCTTCTCTTCCTCGACGCGCAGCGCCACCACGTGCGCCAGCACGGCATTGCCATCGGTTAGCAGCTTGAGCTTGGTCTTGTCGATCGGCAGTTCGTTGGCACGCAGACTCTGGTTCAGCATCAGGCCGCTGACATCCATCCTGAACTCCATCGGGATATCCGCCGGCAGGCATTCCACTTCCACTTCGCGCGTCACCACTTCGAACACGCCGCCCTGTACCTTCACGCCCGAAGGCTCGCCGAACGTGTGCACCGGCACCTTCACCTTCATGCGCACGTCCATCGCCACGCGCAGCAGATCCACGTGCAGCAGCTTCCCGCTCACGGGATCCACTTGCCAATCCTTCACGATGGCGGGTTCCTTCTTCCCGGCGAAGTCCACGTCAAACAATGTGTTGTGCCCGGACTCCGATCTCAGGATCGCCGTCAACTGTTTGGTGTTCACAGCCAATGAGAGCGGGCCTCCCTTTCCCCCGTAAAGAGTTGCCGGCACCTGCCCGGATACGCGCAAGCGGCGCGCTTCGTTTTTGCCCCGTTCGGTGCGGGGCGCCCCTTCGACGATAATCTGAGCCATGGCTTCTTTCCCTTCCTGAAATCTCCTCCGGCGGCAATCCCCACCGGAAAAACTCAAATGAACAGCTCGCTGATGGATGTTTCCTCGTGAATCGAACGAATGCCGCGCGCGAGCAGATCCGCGACACTCAGGATGGTTATCTTCTTCAGCTTCTTGGCGGCTTCCGAAAGCGGCACGGAATCAGTGGCCACCACTTCGGTGATCCGCGAATTCTCGATGCGTTCGGCCGCCGGGCCGGAAAGCACCGCGTGCGTGCAAGCCGCAAAAACCTGCGTCGCGCCTTCGCGCAGCAGCGCGTCGGCGGTCTTCACCAGAGTGCCGGCCGTATCGATGATGTCATCCACGATCAATGTACTGCGTCCCTTCACGTCGCCGATCAGGTTCATCACTTCGGTGACATCCAGGTCCACGCGGCGCTTGTCCACGATGGCCAGCGGCGCATCCAGCTTTTTTGCAAATGCCCGCGCGCGTTCCACGCCGCCCGCGTCCGGCGATACCACCGTCAGGTTCGGCAGCTTCTTGTGCCGGAAATATTCCACCAGCACCGGTGAGCCGTACAGGTGATCCACCGGCACGTCGAAATAGCCTTGAATCTGCGGCGCATGCAGGTCGAGGGTGAGCGCGCGGCTCGCTCCCGCCGTCTCCAGCAGGTCGGCAACCAGCTTCGCTGATATCGGCACGCGCGGCTTGTCCTTGCGATCCTGGCGCGCGTAGCAGTAATACGGCAGCACGGCGGTGATGCGCCACGCCGAAGCGCGCTTGAATGCATCAATCATCAGCAGCAGCTCGAGCAGGTGGTTGTCCACCGGGTAACAGCACGGCTGCACCACAAACACATCGGCGCCCCGCACGTTCTCGAGCACCTGAAAATAAATCTCGCCGTCGCTGAACCGCCCAAGCAGCGATTGGCCCAGCGGCACATCCAGATGCTTGCAGATCGCCGCGGCCAGCGCCGGATTGGCAGTCCCCGCAAAAATCTTGAATCGCTCGTCGTTCACGCCGCGCACACTCCGGTCACCGCTCTGCGGTGACGCGTCAGACGAAAAATGGCCCGGACTGGCAAAGTGCAATAAGGAATGGAGAGCCAGAAAGCGGAGCAACGCTGCGGATCAGCCGGACCAGACGCCTTTCGTCAAGCGCTGATACCTGGCCCGCGAGAGTGTCTCGCAGACGAAGGTCTGGTCGTGCGGAAACCCGACAACGGCTCGGCGCGCCTTTGCTGGGCTCGGGAACACTCCAAACACCGCCGAACCGCTACCAGCCAGCAAGGCTTCTGACGCCCCTCCACGGAGCAACGCCCGCTTGATTTGCGCAAGCCGGGGATGACGCCGGAAGACCGCCGCTTCGAAATCGTTCCAGAGGCTCTCTTCCTGCGCGCTCCAACACAGAGCACAGAACCTAAACAGTTTATGGTTCGCCGCCGTTTTTGTCAACGAAGCCAGTTCCGGCGCATGCAGCCAGCGGTAGGCATCCGGCGTCGGCACGTGGATCTCTTTCGGCGAAACGATCAACAGCGTGCGCTTTTCCAGGTCCGGCAGAGGATAGATTTCATCGCCCTTGCTCACGCCCAGCGCGCGCCCCCCAAACAGAAAGAATGGCACATCGGCGCCAAGTTCCGCGGCGATCTTCAGCAGCCGCACCGGCTCGATTCGTTTGCGCGTGAATTGCAGGTACCCGAGCAGCGCCGCCGCGGCGTCGCTCGACCCGCCTCCCAGCCCGCGCCCCGCGGGTATGTTTTTCTGCAGTGTGATGTCCACGCCCGGGCGAATTTTTAATTCCCGCCGCAGGGCATCCGCCGCGCGGTACACCAGATTCCTCTCCGCGCTCTCCCGGGAAAGGGCCTCATTCCCGCGGATCAACAGCGAAATCCCCGCCTGGCGGGAAGACCTGAAGCGCAGTGTGTCATGGAGGGAAATCGTCTGAAATATGGTGCGCAGTTCGTGGTGGCCATCGGCGCGTTTGCCGAGGATTTCAAGACGCAGATTGATCTTTGCGTACGCCGGAATACGGAGTTCGCGCATGCGATTGTCTCAGGGTTTCGAATCGGGCGCGGGCGACTTCTGCGCCACGCGGTGCTTCACCTGGCCCAGCTTCTTTTCAAGGTCCGCGACTTTGTCGCTTTCGAGATCGGCGGGGAGCGCGCGCCGCCATTCGCCCAGGGACTTTTCCCATTCCGCTGCCGCCAGATCCATGCGCCCCTGCTTGGCGTAGACGTCGCCGAGATGCGTGCGGATCGTGGGGTCGTGAGGCTCGCGCTCCGCAGCCTTGCGCAGCGCGGCCTCGGCATCCTCGATCTTGTTCTGCTTGAAGTAAGTCCACCCCAGGCTGTCAAGATACGCGCCGTTGAACGGCTCCTGATCCAGCGCGCGCTGGATCATGTCGCGTGCTTCGTCGAGGCGCAGGCCGCGATCAGCCAGCATGTAGCCGAAATAGTTGAGCGCTTCCGGATTCTTGGGATTCACCGTCAGCACTTTCTTGAATTGCTCTTCGGCCTTGTCGTACTGCTTCTGGCGCTCATAAATCGCGCCCAGCAGGAACCACGTCATCTCGTTTTCGCGCGGCTCACCCGGAAACCCCTCGGCCTTGTGCGCCATCTCTTCCGCTTCCTGGTAGCGGTGGCTGCGTTCGTAGATCTGCGAAATGTTCAGATACAGCTCGCGATCGGCGGCCGTGCCCTTCAAATTCGCCTGCAGCAGCTTCGCACCTTCGTCGGCTTGCTGGTTTTCGCCGAGCAGCAAGGCATAGCTGGCCCGCACCGCCGCGTCATTCGGATATTTCGCCAGCGCTTCTTTTCCGGTTTGCAGCGCCTTCGGCAATTCCTTTGCCTGCCGGTAAGTTTCCATGATCAGCATGCGTGCGCGGCGGTCTTCCTCTTCGCCCAGGCGGCCCAGCTCCTGAAACGTGTAGATAGCCGCTTGATAGTTATTCGTGTCCCGATAGAGTCCGCCAAGTTGCTGGTAAAGTATGGCCAGCTCGCGGCGCCGCGAAGGAAGCACCGTGGATTGCGTCTTGACGCCGGTTACGGCATCGGAAAGCACGCGAATCGCATCTTCAAAGCGGCCCTGCGCTTCGTAGATCATCGCCTCGTTGTACATCACCTCGACGGTGCCGGGAGCGTACTGCCGGGCCTTGACGATGCTTTCTTCCGCCTTGTCCAGTTGATGCAGTTCGCGGTAAATCTGCGCCATCCGCAGGTACACGTCCGCGTCATCCGGCATCAGATCGGCCAGCTTCTGATACACCGAGAGCGCATCGGGGTATTTCTCCTCCGAAAGAAGCGTCTGGCCCAGCTCGCGCAGATGACCAAGTTCCGAGGGATCGAGATCTACCGCCTTGCGGTAGGCCTTTTCGGCCTTGCCATATTCGTGCGTCTGCGTGTACGCATCGCCGAGAAGATCGTCGAGCGTCGCGGAAGGCGAGCGGGCAACCATGCCCTCCAGTAGCGAGATCGCTTCTTCGGATTTGTTTTCGTCCAGATAGAGCTGCGTAAGCTGTTCGACGGCCGCTTCATTCTCCGGATCGTCCTTCAACATGCCGAGCAGCACCTTTTCGGCTTTGTCCGGCTCGTTGTGCAGCCGGTAGAGACGCGCCAGCCACAAGGCCGCTTCCTGATCCGTCGCGTCCAGGCGGTGGACTTCGCTGTATTCCGCAATGGCTTTGCTCACCATTTCCGTTTGCACACCGGAGCCGTTGATATCGCCAAGGCTGCGCAGGTAGATGCGCGCCAGCAGGCGGTGCGTGGCTAAGTCGTTGGGATCGCGTTTCAGGATTTCGTTGGCTTCCACCATGGCGTCGTGTACGCGTTGCGCCTTCCAGTACATTTCCGCCAGGCGCTCCCCGATGATGGGGGATTGCGGGTCGATGGCGTAGGCCTTCTTGTAGGCCTCGATGGCTTTGCTGGCCAATTCGTTTTGGCTGGTCAGCTCATACTGCTGCTCGTATATATGTCCGAGCGCAAAATTGTAGTAAGCCTCGGCGCGGGGGGGGAGTTTTTCCTGTGTGGGCGGAGCCGACGAGGAGGGTGACTGCGCCAGCGCTGCCACCCCGCTAAAGGCCGCGACCATAATGGTGAACACAATTCGCTTGAGCTTCATAGAAAGTCCAGGAGAAGTCAGTATCCCATGCGGGAGAAACGCGGTCAAAAGCGAAAAGGCGGGCGTTTCGGAGGCCGGCAGCAGGACCCAGAAGTGAGATGCGCGGCGGCCAAAAAGGGTTGAGGAGGGGTTGACATCCTACCGTATTACTGCAATTATCGAAATATGAGGAAGCCCGATCCCCTGCTCGTCACCCGATGCGCCGACCGCTTCGCCGCTCTCGGCGCTGAGCCCCGCCTGCAGATTGTGCGCTTGCTCCTCTCCGCGCACCCCACCGGAATGGTCGCGGGCGAGGTGCAGGAGGAATTGGGGATTCCCGCATCCACGCTGTCGCACCACCTGGAAAAACTGCGGCAAGTCGGTTTGGTTTTGGTGCGCCGCGCCGGCACTTTCCTCTGGTACACGGCGAACACGGATGCGCTTCGCGAGGTTCTGGGATTTCTGTACGAGGAATGCTGCACGCGCAATCGCGCCGTTCCCGCGGAATCGATTGTGCAAATTTCAAGATAAAAGGAAGGCAATATCATGAGCAATATTCAGGATGCGGTGAAGGAAAAATACGGCGCAGCGGCAAAACAAGTGACTGCGGGGAAAACCGCTTGCTGCGGCGGTGGCGCGGAATTGAGCGGATGCGACCCCATCACGCGCAATTTGTACGACGCCTCGGAAAAGGCGGCGCTGCCCGCCGACGCGGTGGCGGCTTCGCTCGGCTGCGGTAATCCCACTGCCCTTGCGGAATTGAAACCCGGGGAAATTGTTCTCGATCTGGGCTCCGGCGGCGGCATTGATGTGCTGCTCTCGGCCAAGCGCGTCGGGCCGACCGGCAAGGCGTATGGGCTGGATATGACCGACGAGATGCTCGCACTGGCGCGCGAAAACCAGAAAAAGGCCGGGGCGCAGAACGTGGAATTCCTGAAAGGCACCATCGAAAACATTCCTCTGCCGGACAACACCGTGGACGTCGTCATCTCCAACTGCGTGATCAATCTTTCCGGAGACAAGGACCGCGTCCTGCGCGAGGCCTTCCGCGTCTTGAAACCCGGCGGCCGCCTCGCTGTTTCCGATGTGGTCATTCGCGGTGAAGTGCCTCCCGAGATTCGCAAGAGCATGGAATTGTGGGTGGGCTGCATGGCCGGTGCGCTGCAGGAAACGGAGTACCGTGAAAAGCTGGCCGCCGCGGGGTTCCAGTCCATCAGCGCAGAGCCCACGCGCGTTTATCGGGCTGATGAAGCCTCCGAGTTTCTGGCGGCCGCGGGTCTGGACCCTGAGGTAGTGGGGCCAAAGATCGAAGACAAATTCATCAGCGCATTCATCCGCGCCAAGAAACCGCTGGCGGCTTCCTGTTGCGGCCCAACTGGGTGCAATTGAGATGGCCGCCATGCGCCCGCCTTACAACGTGCTTTTTCTCTGCACGGGAAATTCCGCGCGATCCATACTGGCCGAAGCGATTCTGAATCGCCGTGGGAAGCCCAACTTCCTCGCCTTCAGCGCGGGCAGCCATCCTACGGGGCGGGTCAATCCGCTTGCACTGAAGCAACTCGAAGTGGCCGGTTTAGCCGTGGCTGGCCTACGCAGCAAAGGCTGGGACGAGTTTGCCAAGCCCGGCGCCCCGCAAATGAGTTTTGTTTTCACGGTCTGCGACACCGCCGCAGCGGAAGTTTGCCCCGTGTGGCCGGGCCAACCGGTCACTGCGCATTGGGGTGTTCCCGACCCCGCCGCGGTCGTGGGAACCGCTGAACAGATGGAGCGAGCGTTCCGCGATGCCTTTGTGACCTTGGACCGCCGTATCGGCTTGTTCCTGAGCCTGCCGCTCGCCAGCCTCGGTCAGCTCGCCCTTAAAAAAGAAGTCGACCGCATCGGCCGTGAATCATGACTCTGCCAGACTCATCTTCCGCGGCCGGTAACGCCCGCCCTGCCGCCAAGCTGAATTTCTTTGAGCGTTACCTGAGTCTCTGGGTCGGGCTGTGCATGATCGTGGGAGTGCTGCTTGGCAAACTCTTCCCCGCATTGGTCGGTCAGCTTCGGGAAATGGAATTCGGCAGCGGCAGTCACATCAATTTACCTATCGCCGTTTTCATCTGGCTCATGATCATTCCGATGATGATGAAGGTGGATTTCACGGCAATCAAGGCGGTAGGGCGAAAACCCAGGGGAGTGCTGATCACACTGTTCGTCAACTGGATGGTGAAGCCCTTCTCCATGGCGCTGATTTCCTGGCTTTTCTTCCGCCATATTTTTTCATCGTGGATCTCCCCCGCGGAAGCCAGCCAGTACATCGCTGGAACAATCATTCTCGCCGCCGCGCCGTGCACAGCCATGGTTTTTGTCTGGAGTTATCTTACGGAGGGAGACCCTGCCTACACGCTGGTTCAGGTTTCATTGAATGACTTGATCATGCTCTTCCTGTTCGCGCCGATTGTCCGTTTTCTCGTGAGCGGCGCTTCTTCCCTGTCGGTTCCTTTTGTCGTGCTGTTCCTCTCGGTTCTGGCCTTCATCGTGATTCCTCTGGCGATCGGCGCGACTCTGCGGGCCGTACTGCTGCGCCGTCGGGGCAGGGAGTGGTTTGAAAACGTTTTGCTCCCAAAGTTCTCTCCGGTCACAATTCTTGCGCTTCTGGCCACGCTCATTCTGATCTTTGCCTTCCAGGCGAACAATTTGACGAGCAAGTGGCTGCACGTTTTGCTCATCGCGGTACCCATTCTCATCCAGGTGTACTTCAATTCAGCGCTCGCGTACGGGCTCATGCGGCTCTTCCATGTCGAATACAACGTCGCGGCCCCCGGGGCGCTGATAGGTGCAAGCAACTTTTTTGAACTGGCGGTCGCAACGGCGATTGCTTTGTTTGGAGCAGGCTCGGGGGCGGCTCTGGCCACGGTCGTCGGCGTACTGATCGAGGTGCCCGTGATGCTTTCCGTCTGTAAGATGTGCAACCGAACGCGCCACTGGTTCGTGTGGGATCCCAAAATCAGCGCACCCGCTTCGGGCTAGTTGTTGATCAGTGCAGGAAGTGCCGCATGCTCGTAAACACCATCGCCAATCCGAGCCGGTCCGCCGCGGCAATCACATCCACATCCTTGATCGAACCGCCCGGCTGAATCACCGCCGTGGCGCCCGCCTTGGCCGCTTCCTCCACTCCATCCGGGAACGGGAAAAACGCATCGGAAGCCACCACGCTGCCCTGCAGCGATTTTTGTGCCTTAGCCGTGGCGATTTTCACGGAGTCCACGCGGCTCATCTGGCCAGCGCCCACGCCAAGCGTGGCACCCTCCTTCGCAAACACGATCGCATTGGACTTCACGTGCTTGCAAACTTTCCAGGCGAACCGCAAATCCGCCAGTTCTTTTTCGGTTGGAGCGCGCTTTGTGGCCACCTTCAATTCCCCTCCCTGCAAACTGCCCAGGTCCGGCTGTTGCACCAGCATGCCGCCCAGAATGCGCTTCAATTGCAGTTCCTTGTCGGGCTCAAACCCGCCTTGTGGCAGAACCAGCAGCCGCAGGTTTTTCTTGGCCGCGAAAATTTCCTGCGCGCCCTCCGCGAACCCTGGCGCAACGATGCATTCCACGAACAACTTGGCCACTTGTTCCGCGGTCACCACGTCCACAATGTGATTGAATGCCAGCACCCCGCCAAACGACGAAACGGGATCGCAGGCGTAGGCCTTCACATAAGCATCCAGCAGCGATTTCTGCTCCGCCGCGCCGCAGGGATTGTTGTGTTTGATGATCACCGCCGCGGGCCCTTCGAATTCCGCCACCAGGCTGCGCGCCGCTTCCAGGTCAACGTAGTTGTTGTAGGAAAGTTCCTTGCCCTGCAGTTGCTTTGCCGCGGCCAATCCTTCCGGCGGACGTCCGGCGGGCACGTACAATGCCGCCGCCTGGTGCGGGTTTTCGCCGTAGCGCAGTTCCTGCTTGCGTCGTAGCGCCAGGTGCACGCGTTCGGGCAGTTTGGCCCTGGGCGCGACTTCCAGTTTGCCATTGAGGTCGGTGAGCCGCTCGAGTTCCGTGGTGATCAAGCCATCGTACCGGGAAGTCGTGGCAAACACCTTCCGCGCCAGCTCGATTCGCGTCGCCAGCATCGTATCGCCCGAAGTCTCCAACTCGCTGGCCACGCGTTCGTAGTCCGCAAGTTCCGTCACCACGGTTACGCTTTCAAAATTTTTCGCCGCCGAGCGCAGCATCGTCGGCCCGCCAATATCAATGTTTTCGATGAGTTCCTCGGCGGTGATGTACCCCCGCGCCGCCGTGGCCTCAAACGGATAGAGGTTCACTACGACGAGATCGATCGGCGCGATCCCATGTTCCTTCGCCTGCTTCTGGTCCTCCGCGTGATGGCGCCGGTAGAGCAGCCCACCGTGCACCTTCGGATGCAGCGTTTTCACGCGCCCGCCCAGCATCTCCGGCCAGCCAGTGAACTCGGCAACGTCCTTGACGGGAATACCCGCTTCGCGCAACAGCTTGGCCGTGCCGCCGGTCGAGAGCAGCTCAATCTTCAGCGCCGCCAGCCTCCGGGCAAACTCCACGATGCCGGCCTTGTCGTATACGCTAAGCAGCGCGCGCTCCACTCCCATGTCATCCTCCGCTGATGAAAAGAACCCATTAGTGTACGCGGAGCGACAGAGTTTCGGGAAGCGGTCGCCTGTGGGAAAAGGCTACGGGAGTGGGGGATTTGCGTCGGGGGGCTACGACTTCACGAGGGCTTTCAGCTTGACCTGGCCGTTCACCACTTCCACGACATATTCGACATCATGGCAATTCTTCTTTTCCTGCAGGTCTTTGGTCTTCTTGCGCACGAATTCCTTGAAGCCGGCTTTGCTGAATTTGGAAGTCTCTTCGCCGGCCTTTTGTTTGGCCTGCAGAAAGGCCCAGTAGAGCTGGTCGACTTTCTCGGCTTCCTTCTCCGGCTCAGAGCACACCATGCGAAACGCCTGCGCTTCCGCGGCGCTCGCAACGGGAGCCGTCGTCGTCGATTCGGGCTGAGTTTTGGAGCGTTCGGCCTCAATGGCCTTCGCGGCGGCGCCGAAGTGGCGTTGAACTTTCCCCTCTTCGCGCTGCGCCAAGCGTTTCCGGAAAATGTCCTTATACTTCGCATACGTTTGCGCCAGGTTGTTGAAGCGGAAGCGCTGTCCGTACTTCATATCCCCGCCGCGCTCCGCGTAGCGCTTCACCAGCAAATCGCAGCGCCATTCGATTTCCGTTGGCGGACGCTTCCGGCCTCCTCCGAAGAAGGCGTCGTACTCGATCTTCAGTTGCCGGATGTCTTTCTCGAGATGCCCGAGATCTTCGTCGATGGTGGCCATGGAGCGATTCCCCTCGAATCCCCATGCTAGGGGCGCAGCGCGCAAGCGTCAACCGGGAAGGGAGGAAGCGCTGCGGATGAAACACCGGGCGCCAGGGCCACGTGGTGGCCTTCCGGGCAGCAGGCCGATTGCGGGCGCAATCCCGGCTGTGCTCAAATGTCGCCATGGCCTCCCGCACCAAGCACGAGCTTTCCTCCCAGCAGGCGGCGCTCCTCCGCCGTGTGCCCTCGGTGGACGAATTGCTCCTTCGCACCGATCTTGTATTTCTCTGCCAAGAGGTGGATCGCCGTTTCGTAGTGGAAACGACCCGGGAGGTGCTGGAGGGTCTGCGGCGCGAGATCATTTCTGGGGAAGGGCTGGCCGATGAGGTTCTGAATCCCGCCGTCGTCGAACAGCGCGTCGTGAATGCCGTGCAGAAAGAATTCGCGCCGTCCCTGCGGCCGGTAATCAACGCTTCGGGCGTGATTCTGCACACAAATCTCGGCCGCGCGCCTCTTTCCGCGCACGTGCTGGAAGAGATTCGCCGCACGGCCACGCAATACTCGAATCTGGAATATGATCTGGCGGCCGGAGCGCGGGGGAAGCGCGATGTCCACACGGCCCGGCTAATCGAGCGGTTGACCGGGGCGGAGTCAGCCATCGTCGTCAACAATTGCGCTGCGGCAGTGCTGCTGACCCTGGCGGCGCTGGCTCGTGGCGGCGAAGTCATCGTTTCCCGCGGCGAATTGATCGAAATCGGGGATGGTTTCCGCATCCCCGAAATCATGGCGCAAAGCGGCGCGGTCTTGCGCGAGGTGGGCACGACAAACCGCACCCGACTTGCCGATTATGAAAACGCCATCCACGAGAAAACGCGCCTGCTCCTTCGCGTGCATCCCTCGAATTTCACCGTGACCGGATTCACGGAAAAGCCCGAAGTGGCGGACTTGATCGCGCTGGGCGCGCGCACCGGTTTGCCCGTCGTCGAGGACCTGGGTTCGGGCTGCCTGGTCGATCTTTCCGCCAGCAGCATCACGGAGCCCACCGTGCGCGAAAGTATCGTTGCGGGTTTTTCGCTGGTGCTCTTCAGCGCGGACAAATTGCTCGGCGGGCCGCAAGCCGGCATCATCGCCGGGAAAAAGGATCTCGTTGCAAAAGTGCGGCGGCATCCGCTCTTCCGGGCCTTGCGCGTGGACAAACTGACCATTGCGGCGCTGGAGGTCACCCTGCGAGCGTATCTTCGCGGCGCGTGGAACGATATTCCCGCGCAACGCATGATCCGGTTGCCGCTCGAGGAAATTGCCGCGCGCGCCAAGAAATTCCACGACGCGCTCCAAGCGCAAGCCACCGCGGCGGAGGCCGAAATCCAAATCGCGGATGGCAGTTCGCTGGTCGGCGGCGGTTCGACTCCCGCGCAGTCATTGCCCACGAAAGTGCTGTGCATCGCCAGCGCTCGCCATTCAGCCACACAACTCGAAGCCCGCTTGCGGCAAGCCCCCGCCGGCATTCCCGTGATCGCGCGCATCGAAGACGATCGCCTGCTGCTCGACCTGCGCACCGTTTTTCCGGAGCAGGAACCCGCGCTCCTGCAATCTCTCCTTTCTGCTTTGTCTTGAACGGACGCCGCTACCTCGATGTTATGATATAGGTGTGATATAGGAGACCGTATGGCCACTGCGCTCATCCATCTGGATCCCAAACAGAAGAAACGCCTCGCCCGGCGCGCCAAGCTGCGCGGAAAATCTTTCTCCCAGGAAGTCCGCGATGCCGTGGACCTCTATCTCGATCTGCCCGTGGAAAGCGAAAAGGAATTGAGCGCTCTGGCCCGCTCCGCCAATCAATCCGCCGGCCGCATGATCAAGAAGTTGGATGAAACCATCGCATATGTTGACCGGGCACTGAAGAACATGAGGAATACAAAGTGAGTTGGGGTACAGAAGTTCTCGCCGGCATTCGCAAGATCGTCCTGATTGAACATCGTATGGATACCTTGACGGAGCAGGTAAAACAGATCGCTTTCAACTGCCAGGATTTGGATCGTCGTTTGGTCAGGATGGAAGCGAAATTCGAACTGCTCGAGCGCATGGCCGCTCCCGCCACGCGCCGTTCCCTGCCCGAAAAACCCGAGAAGTAGCGCGCCGCCATGCTTTGCTTCCCGGTCCGCAATCATAAGCTTGTTGCCGCTCGAAAACCGCTACCAAGGTTGAAACGTGGTTGGGCTCTAATCCGCGTTCGCCTCGCGGGATTCTGCAATACCGACGTCGAGATCCTGCGCGGTTATCACCGGTTTCGCGGCACCCCGGGACACGAGTTTGTCGGCGAAGTCGTGAAGGTTGCGGGTGTCTCCGCCACAACGCGAAAGCGCTGGCTCGGGAAGCGCGTGGCGGGCGAAATCAACGTGGCTTGCTCCGCTTATGGCTACAAGCCGGTGTGCGCCTTCTGCCGGCGCGGCTTGAAGACGCATTGTGCGCGGCGCACTGTTCTCGGCATTGTTGCGCACGACGGCGCGTTTGCGGAATATCTCGCCCTGCCGCTGGAAAACCTCCACGTCGTTCCGAAAAACATGAGTGACGCGAAGGCCGTCTTCATTGAACCGCTTGCCGCCGCGTGCCAGATTCTCGCTCAGCTGAACATTCGCGAATTCCCCACGACAGCGGTCCTCGGCGACGGCAAGCTGGCGCAGCTCATCGCCCTTGTCTTGCGGGCCGCGGGCACGCGCGTCGTTCTGTATGGCAAGCACGCGAACAAGCTCGCCTACGCGCGCAAGGCGGGAATCGCCACCAAGAAAGTTCGTGGCCACGCCGGGGACTTGCGGCGTGTGAAGGAAACTTTTCGTCTCGTCGTCGAAGCCACCGGTTCACCCACCGGCTTGGCTCTCGCGCAGCACATGACCGAGCCACGCGGCACGCTGCTCCTGAAATCTACGTTCCACGGCGCGGCGCCGGTGGAAACCTGGCCCATCGTGGTGAAAGAAATCACCGTCGTCGGTTCGCGCTGCGGCCCTTTCGCCAAAGCCATCGCGCTGCTACGTTCCGGCAAGGTGGACCCCACGCCGCTCATCTCGCGCACCTTCCCGCTGCATGATGCGCCCAAAGCCATCGCCTACGCGCAAAAGCGCGGCGTCATGAAAGTTCTCCTGGCCGCCGCATCGCCCAGTTAGAGCAACTTGTCTCTGCGCAAGATTCCACGACTCCATGAATTGCTTAGGAGCCTGTTGAAAAATGCGTTTCGCCGTCATTCCGAGCGAAGCGAGGAATCCCTCTTCGATCAAAATGCCAAGAAAAGAGAGATTCCTCACTTCGCAGACTCCGTTCGGAATGACGAATTCGAGGTTTTTCAGCAGGCTGTTAGGCGAGAAATACTACAAGCGATTAATGCACGACGCGACGCAGGCCGCGCCGAATCCATTGTCAATATTCACAACGGTCACGTTGGACGCGCACGAGTTCAGCATCCCCAGCAGCGCCGCCACGCCGCCAAAGCTCGCGCCATAGCCCGCGCTCGTTGGCACGGCGATCACCGGCACGCCGACAAGCCCGCCCACCACGCTCGGCAGCGCGCCTTCCATGCCCGCGATGCAGATGATCACGCGCGCTTTGGTCAAGAGTTCCCGGTGCTCCAGCAGCCGGTGAATGCCCGCGACGCCCACGTCAAAAAGTTGCTCCACGCGGTTGCCCATCAACTGCGCCGTCAGAACCGCTTCCTCGGCCACGGGAATGTCGCTGGTGCCCGCGGAAACGACCAGGATCGTGCCCTTCCCGGTAATCTCGCGGGTGCGCTCGATGGTAATCACGCCGGATAAAGCATGAAATTTCGCGCCGCGGCTGACGCGTTTCACGGCGGCAAACGTCTTCGCGTCCGCACGCGTCACCAGCACATTGTTCCGCGACGCTTTGTGCTTCAGCATGGTGCGCGCAATTTCCGCCACTTGTGTCGGCGTCTTGCCCTTGCCAAAAATCACTTCGGCATAACCTTGCCGCAGCCCCCGATGGTGGTCCACCTTGGCAAAACCAATGTCCTCGAACGGCATATGTTTCAGACGCTCCACCGCTGCTTCCGGCGAGAGTTTCCCACCGCTCACGCTCTCCAGCAATTTGCGAACATCGGATTGGTTCATAAACAGTTCTCGTTGCCCATATTATGGATTGGGCCAGCCCATAATTTTTCTAGCCGCCTGATTGTCCGCGTACACCTGCCACTCCGCGATCAAGCCATCGCGCACGACAGCTCTCCATGCCGCGGGCACGCTCCAATGATTCTCCTTCGGGAGTTTTCCTTCCGCCGCGTAAGTCGCTTCCGCCGTGCCAAACGACGCCACCACATCGCCATGCGAAAAAACTTCCGAGTGCGATACGCGATAATCCGGAAACATGCGGAAGTAACCAGCCCAACCTTTGCGCATCGCCTCGCGCCCCTGGATGCGGTTCCCCAGCCCATCCACGAATACGTGGTCTTCGGTCATCAGCGCGCAGAGCCCGTCCACATCCGCAACGTTAATGCATTCCATGAAGGCGAGCACAACGTCGACGGGGGCGGTGCTCCTCATAAAATGGCCTCGCTTCCTCCGGAAGTCTAGCATAGCCGGCGAAGCTGAGGTTTCACCGGCCTCGGCTTGACTTGCCGCCGGGGCGTTGCCAGACTGTTCGTGCCCGCGCAAATTCCATGACTGCAGCTCAAACACAGACCATCACCGTTGCTGTGACTGGAGCAAGCGGCGCCATTTTCGCGCAAAAAACGCTGGCGCTCCTGGAAGACGATCCGCGCGTCACGCGCGTGCACCTGGTCGTAACGGAAACCGGCCTGCGACTACTGGCCGAAGAACTGGAAATCACTTCCGGCGATTTGCGTCAGCTTCCCAGCCGCATTCTGGGGCGCGCCTCGCAAAAAATCGAAGTCATCTCGAATAAAGATGTCGGCGCCCCCATCGCCTCCGGCAGCTACGATGTGGACGCCATGATTGTCGTCCCCTGCACCATGGGCGCGCTGGCGGCCATTGCCAACGGCACCAGCGACGACCTCGTGGCGCGTTCCGCCGACGTCATGCTCAAGGAAGGCCGCAAGCTCATTCTCTGCGTGCGCGACACTCCGTTCAACCGCGTCCACCTCGAAAACATGTTGCGCGCACAGCAGGCGGGCGCAGTCATCATGCCTGTGGTGCCGGCGTTTTATCACAAACCGAAAACGATTGACGATGTCGTGACACAGTATGTTTGCCGCGTCCTGGCGCACGCCGGCCTGCCGCAGGAAAAAATGTATCGCTGGACCGGCAGCGCGCCCGCAAAGAAGGCGGCGCCGTAGGCACAAATGGCCGGCCGCATCCGCACCATCCTGGAAATGATCAAGTTTGAGCACTCGCTGTTCGCCCTGCCGTTTGCTCTGACGGGTGCGTTGCTCGCGGCGCGCGCCAAGCAGCACGGCTGGCCTACGCTGCGGCAGATTCTGTGGATCGTGATCGCCATGGTGGCCGCGCGGTCCGCCGCCATGACCCTCAACCGCATCGCCGATCTCCGCTACGACAAGGAAAATCCGCGCACGAAAATGCGCGCATTGGCCACCGGTGCGCTCTCCGTTTCGTTTGCTTGGATGTTCACGCTCGCCGCTGTCGCTCTCTTTTTCGTGGCCGCCTGGCAATTGAATCCTCTCGCGTTGAAGCTCGCGCCCCTGGCCATGGCCATTTTGTTTTTCTATTCCTACACGAAGCGCTTCACCACCTGGTCGCACCTCTTCCTGGGATTTGCGCTGGGGATTTCGCCCGCCGCGGCCTGGATTGCCATCACCGGAAGCCTCGATTGGCGCATGCTGATTTTGTGCGCCGCGGTCACCTTGTGGGTTGGCGGCTTCGACGTGCTGTACGCCTGCCAGGACATCGAGTTCGACAAGCAGGCCGGGCTGTTTTCCGTGCCCCAGCGCTTCGGTATCGCCGCCTCGCTGATGATCGCGCGCATTATGCACGCGGGCGTGGTGCTTCTGTTGATCTGGGTGGCAGCGAGCTTCGGCTTGCCGTGGCCGGCCTGGGCCGGAATCGTCGTCGTGGCCGCGCTGCTCGGCTACGAGCATTCGCTGGTGAGGGCAAATGATCTGAGCAAGCTGAACGCTGCGTTTTTCACCGTGAACGGCTATATTAGTATGTTGTTCCTGTTGTTCTGGGGCGCCGCCGCAGCGGTTTGGCGCGTTTGAATTTTTCGCAAGATTCGAAATGCAAAATGGATGTAGCGGCCGCCCCCGGGTGGACATCGTAATAAGCAGAGAATATCGTGGCCGAACTGACGCTCACTGACGCAAGCCTGAAACCCATCGTCGATAAGGTGCTGGCGGGCGAACGCCTTTCTTTTGACGATGGCGTGGCGCTCTATCGCACGCCCGACCTGCTCGCTGTCGGCTGGCTGGCCAATTTCATCCGCGAAAAACGTCACGGCAACATCACCTACTACAACATCAATCGCCACATCAATCCCACTAACGTCTGCGTGGCCCATTGCAAGCTCTGCGCGTTTGGGCGCGATCCCGGTGCCCCCGGCGCATACACTTTTACGCTCGAGGAAATGTACGAACGCGCCGATCAGGGCGTGCGCGAAGGTGCCACCGAATTTCACATCGTCGGCGGCCTGCACCCCGATCTGCCTTTTGATTTCTTCCTCGAGCTGATTCGCGGCCTGAAGCAGCGCCACCCCCAGGTGCATCTCAAAGCCTTCACTATGGTTGAGGTGCACTACTTCGCGCGCATCGCCAGGCTTTCTGTCGATGAAACACTGCAGAAAATGAGGGACGCCGGTGTGGATTCCTGCCCCGGTGGCGGCGCGGAAATTTTCCATCCGCGCGTGCGGCGCATCATCTGCGATCACAAGGTCAGCGGGCGCATGTGGCTGAGCATGGCGAAAAAGGCGCATCGCCTGGGCCTGCCAACGAACGCCACCATGCTCTATGGCCACGTGGAAACCGCTGAGGAGCGCGTGGACCATCTGGTGAAGCTCCGCGAAGCTCAGGATGAAACCCACGGATTCGTCGCTTTCATTCCGCTGGCATTTCACCCGGACAACACGCCGCTCGCGCACATTCCGAAGCCCACCGGCTACGACGACCTGCGCAACATCGCGATTTCACGCCTGCTCCTGGATAATTTCGACCACATCAAGGCCTACTGGGTCATGCTGACGCCGGCCGTGGCGCAGATTGCCTTGCGCTTCGGCGCCAACGACATCGACGGCACCGTCGTCGAGGAAAAGATTTACCACGATGCCGGCGCAAAAACCGCCGAGTTCACTTCCCGCGCCGACCTGGAACGCTTGATCCGCGCCGCGGGGCGCATCCCCGTCGAGCGCGATACGCTGTATCGTCCCATCGACCGCTCGAAACTTCCTCCGATCGTCCCTGCCACCCCTCCGGGCCTTGTCTCACTCAACGTCTGATGCCCCAACTTTCGCACGCTTCGGGTGAGGTTATTCCTTACCTGCAGATGTGCCAAGAATGGAGTACGAGCCTGCAACGAGGTATGAACTTCAGGCTGCGGCCGGATTGCAGTGTGGTTCTGATGAGCCGCCGGTCAAATGCACCATACAAAGATAGGATCGAGGAGGATGGCAGAGTCCTGGTTTATGAGGGCCATGATGTCGCTCGGACTGCGCTTAATCCAAACCCAAAGTTAGTTGATCAACCCAGGGAGACTCCTGGCGGCAAACTGATGCAGAACGGATTGTTTGAAGAAGCTGCGCTAAAAGCGAAGCGAGGCAAAGCATCCCCTGAGCTTGTGGTTGTCTATGAAAAGATCCACGCAGGAATTTGGGCGTTCAATGGTTTCTTCAAACTTACTGATGCTTGGACGGAATCTGACGGTCATCGGCAGGTGTTCAAGTTCCGGCTTGAGCTATTTGAAAGTGCCAATGAATTGCGTACTGAAGCACCAAATGCCCTTCCCAATTCACGCCTCATTCCATCAGCCGTGAAACTTGAGGTATGGACGAGGGATAAGGGGATGTGCGTGCTTTGCGGGGCAAAAGAAAATCTGCACTTCGACCATGACCTGCCTTATTCCAAGGGAGGCTCCTCCCTTGTTGCTGCAAATATCCGTCTCCTCTGCGCAAAGCACAACCTCTCGAAAGGCGCCAAAATCCAATAGCCTTTCAGCGTGCCAGCTTCATAATCCAAGGGCTTGGGTACCCAATTGGGCTTAGTGCTTCTGCCGCCAGCGGGCGCTGCGGGACTCGCACCCTGGGGTCAATACCATTAGCCAACGGTTTTGAGTATTTCACAATTCAGCGCTACCCTCTCCTCAGGAGTCAATCTGATGCGCAGACAGTTCATTCTCGATAAGCGCACTAACAAGCTGCTCGAAGAACTCGCGTCTCACAATGGCGGAAACTGCAGCCTGATTGTCCGTCAAGCCATTCAGGTCTACGCGGATGTGGAAGAGCGCCTCGACAGAATTGAAGCCGATCCCGCCTTTCAAGCCATGATGGCCAGATCTGATGCGGACATCAAAGCGGGGCGCTTGACTCCGCACGAGGAAGTGGTGCGGAAATCGCGTGGCCTTTCCGGACGTAAACGGAAGAAACACTGACGGCACACGTATTCTGGGTGGGTCCCTCGCCGTATTCTTTGTTTTTCACCGGTGGTAGGATGCTTCGGGCGCCCCGGCCTCCCGCCCCCTACAATTTGGCATGAACCTTTTCGCTCGATCCTTGAATCCAAGGAAGTAGGTCAAACGCCGTCAACTCAGAGACAGGAGAGTCATTCATGCAACGCAAAGCTTCCGCAGTCTGGCAAGGCGATCTGAAATCGGGCAAAGGCTCCATTTCCACCGATAGCGGCACGCTGAAGAGCACTCAGTATTCCTTCAGCACGCGCTTTGAAAATGGCGTGGGCACAAACCCCGAAGAGCTGCTTGCGGCCGCGCACGCCGGCTGCTTCACGATGGCGCTTTCCGCGCAACTCGGCGGCGCCGGAATCACCGCCACGCGGCTGGAGACCACCTGTACGATCTCTCTTGAAAAGGTCGGCGAAGGTTTCTCCATAACCAAAAGCCATCTCGATCTCGTCGCGAACATTCCCGGAGCCGACAAAGCCAAGTTCGATGCCGCCGTGAAAGCGGCGGAAACCGGCTGCCCCGTCTCCAAGCTGTACAAGGCGGAAATCTCCGTGAATGCGCGGCTGATCTCCTGATCGCCGCCACGTATTCCCCCGCAAAGCGAGTACAATGCTGCGCATGATTCCCGTTCCGGGCGTCTTTCTTGTCGGTGTCGCAATTTTTCTGGTCGTGGCGTGGGACGCTTTCGAGGCCATCATCCTGCCGCGCCGCGTGACCCGGAAATTCCGACTGACGCGTTTCTACTACCGCACAACGTGGTCCTCGTGGAAGACGGCGGCCCGGCTGCTCCCTTCTCACAAGGCGCGCGAAACCTTCCTCGGCTTCTTCGGCCCGATCTCACTTCTGGCCCTTGTGGGTGTGTGGGCCATCGGCCTGGTCATCGCCTTCGGCATGATGCAATACGGCGCAGGATCGGCTGTCAATCTGACGGGTTCCAGCCCGAGCATATTCACGGACATGTACCTTAGCGGCACGACATTTTTCACCCTGGGCCTCGGTGATGTAGTGCCGCGCTCCGGCTTGGCGCGCCTCCTGGTAGTTGCCGAAGCCGGCTTCGGATTCGCTTTTCTCGCCGCCGTGATTGGCTACCTCCCGTTTATTTATGGCGCATTCGGCCGCCGCGAAACCGATATCGCGTTGCTCGACGCGCGCGCCGGCACCCCGCCGACTGCTGGCGAACTGCTTCGCCGCCACAGTTATCCCACCGGCCATGAAGCGCTGCGCGAGTTGCTGAAAGATTGGGAACACTGGTGCGCGGAACTGTTGGAAAGCCATCTCTCCTATCCGGTGCTCGCCTATTTCCGCTCGCAACACGACAACCAATCCTGGATCGGCTCGCTCACCGCGATCCTGGACACCTGTGCGCTGGCCATTGCGGGCATCGAAGATTCCTGCGCGAAACAGGCGGAACTCACCTTTGCCATCGCGCGGCACGCCGTGGTCGATCTCTGCCAAGTTTTCTCGGCGGCGCCGCGCCCTCTGCCGCAGGATCGCTTGCCTGCGGAATCGCTACTGTATCTGCGCGCCAAGCTGGCCAAGAACGGCACCATGCTCGTCACTACCCCCGAAGCCGATCACAAGCTTGCCGAGCTCCGCGCAATGTACGAGCCCTACGTCTACGCGCTTGCAAACCATTTGAGTCAACCTTTGCCGGCTTGGATTCCCACGAAGAAACATAAGGACAACTGGCAGACAACGGCGTGGGCGCAAACCTCCGGCACCATTGAAAGAGAAGCTGCAACACTCATGTACGACGATCATTTTTGATCTGGATGGCGGCCGTTTGCTGCCCTCCTAACGGAACGGTTTCTTCGCATTTTGTTGTCGCAAGATTTGCAGCGAAAACATCTAATCTTGGATTTATGATTTGCAGACGGGAGATAACGTATGAAAGCAATTCAGGTTTACCAATTCGGCGGCCCCGAAGTCCTCGCGGTTCATGAAGTGCCCACACCCAAGCCCGGGCCGGGCGAAGTGCTGGTGCGCGTGCGTGCGGCGGGCGTCAATCCGTACGACACCTACATGCGCAACGGCGCGTACCCGGTGAAACCCGCGCTGCCCTATACACCCGGCTCCGACGCGGCCGGCACGATCGAGGCAGTCGGCGAGGGCGTCGCCAAGGTAAAACCTGGCGACCGCGTCTACACGGCAACCACGCTCACCGGCGCGTATGCCGAATATGCCCTGGCGCGCGAGAACCAGGTGTACCCGCTGCCGGAAAAAATCTCGTTCGCGCAAGGCGCTGGCCTCTGGGTGCCATACGGCACAGCCTACACGGCTTTGCGCCACCACGCCGACGCGCGCGCTGGCGAAATACTCCTGGTCCACGGCGCCAGCGGTGGGGTGGGGATCGCTGCGGTGCAATGGGCGCGTGCTTTGGGGCTGACCGTGATTGGCACGGCAGGAACTTCGCGTGGCCTGGAACTGGCGAAAAAAGAGGGCGCGCATCACGTCTTCGACCACACCAAAGCAGGCTATCCCGAAGAGATCCTGAAAGCCACCGGCGGGCACGGCATCGATCTCGTCCTCGAAATGCTGGCCAACGTAAATCTGGCCACCGATCTGAAGCTGCTGGCCCTCCGCGGGCGCGTCATCGTCATTGGCAATCGCGGCGAAATCACCATCAATCCTCGCGAATTGATGGCGCGGCGCGCTTCCGTTCGCGGCTTTACGCTGTGGGCGGCCACAGAAGCGGAGTCCGCCGAAATTCACGCCGCCATCGCCGCCGGCCTCGAAAACGGCACTTTGCGCCCGATCGTGGGCAAGGAACTTCCGTTAAAGGACGCGCCGCAAGCCCACGTCGACGTCCTGGCCCCCGGCGCTTTCGGCAAGATCGCGCTCATACCCTGATCGTCAGTTTTAGACGAAGCGCAGGATGTGAAGAAGAATTCCCGCGATAGCGCCGCCGAGCACCAGCCACGCGGAATTTATTTTGTAGCGGAAGACGAGGACCGCGCTCACGATAGCCAGAATCACAGCCGGCACATTCACCAGTGATGCGCGGGCAAATTGCCAACCCACGTAGGCCATCAAGGCAACAGCCGCGGCGTTCACGCCATTCAAAAACGCGCCGGCGACCGGCGATTTACGCAGCTTGGGTAGAAAACCCGCGGTTGCGCCCACGAACACAAACGCCGGGAAAAACATTCCCAATGTCGCCAGCGCAGCGCCCCTCCACCCCGCCAAAATGTAACCAATGAAAGTCGCTACCGTGAAAAATGGGCCTGGCGTGGCCTGACTTACGGCGATCGCGTCCAGCAGTTGCGCGTCGCTCAACCAGTGCAGCTTCGCCACAAGGTCTGCGCGCAGCACGGCCAGAAGCACGTAACCGCTGCCAAACAGCACCGCGCCGATTTTCAGAAAATAAAGGAACACGGGCACGGCGCCAATCGCACCGCCCGCACCGGCGGCGCCCGCGCCAATCAATCCAACAACCGCCGCTCTGGTCCTCGCGAGATTCCTTCCCGCGCCGACAATCATCCACAAGATTCCCGCGCCGATCAGCAACAGCAGCGCGTGGACGCCCCAGGCGGCGAGTGCGACCACACAAACCGCCAATATCGCCAGCGCCGTACTCTTCAGCGCCGTGCGCGCCAGGTTCCAGATCGCCTGCGCGATCAATGCCACCACCACCGGCTTGATTCCGAACAGCAGCCCCGCAACCTGCGGCACTGCGCCAAACCGTACATACGCCCACGCCAGCCCCACCACCAGCACCGCCGCAGGCAGGATGAAGCACGCACCCGCCGTGATCAGGCCCGGCACTCCGCCGCGAATTTCTCCCAGATAGATGGCGAGTTCCGTCGAGCTGGGGCCCGGCAATAGATTCACGGCGCCGACCAGATCCACAAAGCGTTCCCGCGTCACCCACTCGCGCTGGCGCACAAACCGCTCTTCCATCATTGCAATGTGCGCGGCAGGGCCACCGTAGGCCACGAAACCCAGGCGCAGAAACTCACGCGCAATCTCCGGCAATGTTCCCTGCTCTTCCATGTGTCCTTAGGCAGCGCTGGCTTTGCGTTTCCAGCGGCCGTAGAGAAATTGTCCAATGAGCAACGCGTAAAAAGGTACGTAGACCAACGCCTGCAGGAACGGGTCAAACTTAAACACGCCCAGGATTCCGTAGCCAATCAGCACGTTGTAGGAAAGGAATTGCAACACTGTCAACAACAGCCACGCCGAATTGGGGTAGAAGCAGAGCATCGGGACGATCCACGTGAAGTACCACGAATATCCGTTCGCGCTGAAGGCCAGGATCGTCCCGATCAGCAGATAGGCGGCGCGCGCGGGCTCCACGCGTTTCCACGCCAGCCAAAGTGACAGCCCCCAGCAGGCGCCGATTCCGGCGTACGGCGCGATTCTTGCCTTTCCCCCAGCGAGCCAGTCAATCACCGTGTACAAACTGCCGTGGTAGTTCTTCCAGGTCGCTTCGTAATAGGTCATGTTGGCGTGAAACATCCCCAGCGCGTCCCAATACGGCGCGAGCAAGGCAAGCATCGTCCCGCCCGCCACTGCCGCGGCCCACCAACCCGCGGGCTTTTCCGGCCATCCCGCTCTGCGGATCCACACCGGAATCAGCAATGCCGGAAATGCTTTGGCCATCGCCGCGAAAGCGATGGGCACATTGGCTAGCACTTTCCAATTTTTCGCCAGCGCCAGCCCGCACACGATCCCCAAAATCGCCAGCGCGTCGTTGTGGCCGCTCCCGGCAAACTCCACGATCACCAGCGGATTCCACGCATACACGGCGACGCGAAAGTTGCGGTCGGGCTCCTTGCGGAACATCCACGCCAGCAGCAACAGCGCCAGCACATCCGCCATGGCGAAGGGAACCTTGAACGCCGTGGGGCCCGGAAAGAGCTTCCACGTCGCGCGAAAAACCCACTGCGAACCGGGGGGATAGATCGAAGGCATTTCGCGCGCCGGCATTACTTCGTAGTATTTGTCCCACAGCCAAGCCATGCGCGGATCCTTCGGCACGGTGGAATAAGGATTCAAACCATGCGCCTGCACTTTGCCGTCCCAGCGGTACCTCTGCAAATCGTCGGAAAGCGTCGGCTGCATCGGCCAGAGCGGCGCGCGAAATGCAATTGCCGCAAAAATCAGTAGAATGGTGGCAGTGCGCGAGGGCCGCGTGCGCTCGATTGCGTACAGCGCAATCAAGTAGACTACTCCCGCGGCCAGCGCCAGTTCGATGAACGCAATCGCGTGATTTTTCAAGTAGTAGAGGCTGTGCATCCGCAGGTAGAACGCTTCCAGCAGCACGCCTGCCCCCAGCAGCCAGAGCACTTGCCGGCGGTTCGCTTGTTTTTCAGAAGGCATTTGCAGAGACACGGATTTTGTTGAACTTTGCTCCATTTTTATTCGCCGCGTTGCAGCAGGGTCCGCTGAGCCACTACTGGCACAAGATCACGGACCGGACCTTCACCGGGGTATACAACGCCAACGCCTTCGATCTGGCGATGATGATCCCCTACTTCATCGTGCTGTTCGTCCTGGCGTTTTACGGCCTGCACCGCTACGCCTTAATCTACGATTACTACGTCTACCGCAAAAACATTCCGGCAATTCCGCCGCGCGTGGAAAACTGGCCCAAGGTTACCATACAGCTTCCCATCTTCAATGAGCGGTACGTCATCGAGCGCCTGGTCGACGCCGTTTCCCAGTTCGAGTATCCGCGCGAGCTGCTGGACATCCAGGTGCTCGACGATTCCACCGACGAAACTCGTGAAGTCGCGCGCGCCTGCGTGGATCGCCACGCCGCCGCCGGCCTCCCGATCGTCTACATTCACCGCACCAACCGCGAAGGCTTCAAAGCCGGCGCGCTGGAAAACGGCCTGAAAACATCGCGGGGCGAGTTTGTCGCCATCTTCGACGCGGACTTCATCCCCACGGCCGATTTTCTGCGCCGCACTATCCCGTATTTCCTGGCGCCCGGCGCGGGCGAAAACATCGGCATGGTGCAAACGCGCTGGACCTATCTCAACTCCGATTATTCCCTGCTCACCCGCGTCGAGACGATTCTCCTCGATGGCCACTTCGTCATCGAACACGGCGGGCGCTCGCGCCGCGGCACCTTCTTCAATTTCAATGGCACCGCCGGCGTGTGGCGCCGCGCGGCCATCGAAGCCGCCGGCGGCTGGGAACACGACACGCTGACCGAGGACACTGACCTCTCCTACCGCGCGCAGTTGAAGGGCTGGAAATTTCTCTACCTGCCGGACATCGAATGCGCTTCCGAGCTTCCCGTGGACATGAATGGCTTTAAAGCGCAGCAGGCGCGTTGGGCCAAGGGGCTGATGCAAACAGCGAAAAAAATTCTGCCCAGGGTGCTTCGCTCGGATGCGCCCTTTCACGTAAAATCCGAAGCGTTTTTCCATTTGACCGCGAATATTTCCTACCCGCTGATGGTTCTGCTCTCCACGCTGCTCTTGCCCGCCATGATCGTGCGTTTCTATCAAGGCTGGTTCCAGATGCTGGTAATCGATCTGCCGTTGTTCCTCGCCTCCACCTGCTCCATTTCCAGTTTTTATCTCGCGGCGCAAAAGGAATTACGTCCCAAGGCATGGCTGAAGACATTTTTGTATATGCCCTTCGTGATGGCCACCGGCATCGGCATCAGCGTGCGCAACGCCCAGGCGGTGCTCGAGGCCCTTGTGGGAAAGAAATCGGATTTTGCGCGCACGCCGAAATTCAAAATCGAAGGCAAGAGCGGCACATTTGCCGCAAAACAGTACAAAAACAAAGCCGGCTGGATGCCCTATTTTGAGGTCGCCCTCGGTCTGTATTTTGCCTTCACCGTGGCTTACGCCATCCGCAACGAGAATTACGCCACCGTGCCGTTTCTTCTCTTGTTTGTCTGGGGCTATCTCTATACCGGTTTCATGTCTCTCAGCCAATCCTGGTTTGCGCATCTGCGCTTTGGCGTCAACGCCCCGGAGATGCGCCCTGCCTCCACCGGCGCCCCGGGCTTTTAGCCCGCGCCACGCGCGCAAATTCGAATTAACCCTGCACCCGTGCTCCGCATAGATATACAATCCGCTTCGGTGCTTCTCCCCCAAAAGTGTCTTGCTCAAGGAGGGTTCATGCAAATTCGTATTCTTCCCATCCTCCTGGCCTTTTTCGCGGCCTCAGCTATGCGCGCGCAGACGCCGCACGTCTCCGAAGCCGGCAAAGCCTGCATCGAATGCCACGCCTCTTCCACTCCCGGCGTCGTGGAGCAGTGGCAATCGAGCGCGCACGCCAAGAAAGGCGTCGACTGTTATTCCTGCCATCAGGCGGACGCCAAGGACCCCGCGACGTTCGAGCACAACGGCTACAAGATCGCGGTCATCGTGACGCCGAATTATTGCGCGCGCTGCCACGCTGCAGAAGTCAAGCAGTTTGAAAAGAGCCATCACGCCGCCGCCGCGCAATTCATCGGCTCGCTGGACAACATGCTCGGCGAAATCGTGGAAGGCGGGCCCGCGGCGAACAACGGATGCCGCCAGTGCCACGGCAGTGACGTGAAGTATCTCGGTGAAGGCCGCTTCGATCCCGCCACCTGGCCGAATAGCGGCATCGGCCGCGTGAATCCCGACGGCAGCAGAGGCACCTGCGCCGCGTGCCACGGGCGGCATTCCTTCAGCTCCGCGCTGGCGCGGCAACCGGAAAACTGCGGCAAATGCCACCTCGGCCCCGATCATCCGCAGATCGAGATTTACAACGAGTCCAAGCACGGCATCCAGTTCCGCGCCAACATCGCCAAGATGAATCTCGACTCCAAATCGTGGGTTGTCGGCAAGGACTATTCCGCCGCGCCCACCTGCGCTACTTGCCACATGTCCGCAACGCCGAATCAGGGCGTCACGCACGATGTGGGCGACCGCATCAGCATCACGCTGCGCCCGGCCATTTCCATCAAGCTCGATAATTGGGAGCGCCGCCGCATTTCCATGCAAGACGTTTGCTCCAATTGCCACGCCACCGGCTGGATCAACAATTTTTACGCGCAGTACGAGGCCACCATCGACCTCTACAACGAGAAATTCGCCAAGCCCGCCAAGTCCATCATGGACAAGCTGTACGCCGCGAAAAAACTTACGCCCACGCCATTCGACGAAAAGATCGAATGGATCTACTACGAACTGTGGCATCACCAGGGCCGCCGCGCGCGCATGGGCACGGCCATGATGGGCCCGGATTACACGCAGTGGCACGGCTTCTACGAAGTGGCGAAAACCTTTTACACGGAATTCATTCCCGAAGCGGAACAGCTCATGCCGGGCGTCACGGCCGATGTCATGAAGTCCGACTTCCACAAATGGACCGCCGGACTATCCAAGGAAGAGCTGCAGAAGCAGATCGACTACTACAAAGAGCGCTATAAACAATAGCCGCCCGCCGAAAATCGATCACAGCCGTGTGAAGGTCCTTCTCCGGACGCGTCCGGGCCATCATGGAAAAGAGCGCGCTTGTCACTTGCGCCGCATTCCGCCCTTGTCACGCTTCCCGCGTGCGCGCACTCTAATAGGTATGAATCTATTTGTTCGCAGGCTGCGCCGGCACATCACTATCGAGGAGCTAGCCAACGCCGTCACGCACGGCCTGGGCTTGGCGCTGAGCATCGTGGGCTTTGTGGTCTTGCTGGTGTTCGCGGCGCTGCGCGGTACTCCCTGGCACATCGTGGCCTGTGCGATTTACGGCAGCACGCTGGTTTGCCTGTACGCCGCTTCCACCCTTTACCACTCCATTCCTTCGCCGCGCTTCAAGCGCGCCCTGCGCATTTTCGACCACTCGGCGATTTACTTGCTGATTGCGGGCACCTACACTCCCTTCCTGCTGGTGAATCTGCGCGGTCCGTGGGGCTGGTCGCTCTTCGGCGTCGTCTGGGGACTTGCGGCCGCAGGCATCGTCTTCAAATTCTGGTTTGTCGAGCGCTTCGGCTTTCTCTCGACGGCGGTTTATGTCGGCATGGGCTGGCTGGTGGTGATTGCCGCCAAGCCCGTGTTTGCGCACATCACCGCAATGACATTGGTTTTGCTACTCGCCGGAGGGTTGTTCTATACCGCGGGGATCATTTTCTACGCTTCCAAGCGCATCCCCTATGCTCACGCCATCTGGCACCTTTTCGTCCTTGGCGGCAGCACCTGCCACTACTTCGCGGTCCTGCGCTCCGTGCTTCCCGCTCATACCTGAGCGCGCATCCCCACTACAGCCATTCTCGGCGGTGACTTTTCACTTCTTACGGGATCTGATCTCGCGGATGGCGGCTACTGCTTCTTGGCGGCGACTTCGAGCCAGTGTTGCAGAGTCGGCAAGTGTTCGGGCTGCGGTTCGAGGAAGACAACGCCGGCGCCCATGTTGGGCTGGGAGTAAATGATTCTGCCTTTCGTCTGGAAGACTTGCTCGTCATTCCAAATCTTCAGGAGCACTAGGGTGTCCTTAGGGAAGGGATTCATCATGTCCAGGTAACACCCGTACAAGCTCAATTCGCTGACCCGCGAAGCGATGCGCACTTCCGATTTCTCTTCAAAGAGTTCGGCGCTGGCGAAGAACACATACCTCGGCGTGCGGCGGCGTTCGCGTTCCACTGGCCCTCCCTGACTGGAACCTTTATATTCTTCTATCCTAGCCCGGTTCCATGCCGCAATGCCGCGCGGTTGCCCAGAGCGCCACTGTCAGATCGTTTAGCCCTCCCCCGCTAGAGACTCATCACTTCTTCGGACTTTCGGCTCCCAGAGTCTTTGTGGCCGGGGCTCAAGGTACCCGGCCCGCGCTCTTTTCGGATACAATTTTCTATTCCCTCTATTGCCCTGGGGGACTTTGAGGTGGCCGAATGAGTGGTGTGTCTCGTCGTTTCTCGATGAATTTGGCGTGCGCGAGTGGACCATGCTGGGCCTGGCGCGTCGCCGCAATGTTCCTGCTGGCGTTTTGCGCGCTGCCACCCGCCATGGCGCAACAGCGCCGCGAGCGCGAGCCCAATTCCGTCTATGCCGAGCGCCGCGCGAAGCTTGCTTCCAATATCGATGGCCCTATTGTGCTCCTCGGCTTTACCGGGCGCGAAGAGGATGCGCAGACCTACATCTTCACGCAGGAAGAGAATTTCTATTACCTCACTGGCCACAACGAAGAGGAGGCTGCGCTGATCCTTCTGCCTCCCAATGGCAGCAACGCGAAGAAAGACGACTGGGCCGGGCCGCGCGAAATCTTTTTCCTGCCAGCCAAGAATCCGGGCAAAGAGAAGTGGAACGGCGTGCGACTGTCGCCTAGCGACCCGGGAATCGAGTCGCTCACCGGTTTTTCACTGGTGAAACCTTTGCCGGAATTGCGCGCCACGGTCGAAAGGCTCGCCAAAATCTATCCTTCGTTCTACACGGTGCTTCCCTACCAGCATGAACAGGGCGGCTATCCGCACGAAAAGGAAACGGTGGATTGGCTGAAACTGGCGGCACCCCAGGTGAACGTAAAGGATATTCGCACCAATATCACCGACCTGCGCGCCGTAAAATCGCCCACGGAAATTGCCTTGCTGCGCCAGGCGATCAGTCTCTCCCTGGACGCCCACTTTGAGGCCATGAAAATGATGCGGCCGGGCCTGTTCGAGTATCAGGTTGCGGCCAAGATGGAGTATGTCCACAAGATGGGTGGCGCGGAGGACGAAGCCTATGCGCCCATCGTCGGCGCAGGACCCAATTCCACGGCGCTGCACTACGATAAGCTTTCTCGCAAGATCGAAGACGGCGACATCGTGGTGCTGGACGTAGCCGCGCAATATTCCGGGTATGCCGGGGACATCACGCGCACCTTGCCGGCGAACGGCAAATTCACGCCGCGGCAGCGCGAAATTTACGACATCGTGCTGGGCGCGCAGAATGCTGCGATTGACGCGGTCCGGCCGGGTGCTGTCATCGGCTGCCGCGAAAAGCGCGATAAAAAAGACGCGCTGTTCGCCATCGCCTACAACTACATCAACACGCACGGCAAGGATCTGCACGGCAAGCCGCTGGGCCAGTATTTCATTCATGGGCTGGGCCACTCAATTGGGCTGAACGTGCACGATCCGGGTCTGGAGGGCTGCAAACCCCTGGCGCCCGGCATGGTTGTCACCATGGAGCCCGGGATTTATATTCCCGAGGAAAATCTCGGCGTGCGCATCGAGGACGATGTGCTCGTCACCGACTCCGGCCACGAACTTCTCAGTCAGAAGCTCCCGCGCGATCCCGACGCCATCGAGAAAATCATGGCCGAAGGAGCCAAAGCACGCGCAGCCGAATCCGGCCAGTCCAAGCAGTAAAACCTATCAGACGCGGGCGCGGATTGACCGCATCGCTCAGCCCCGTTTATACTGGATTTTCGCGCAGGGACCGCCATTCATCCCTGTGTGCCTCGTGTCATTCCACGCGCCGTTCCTTCGGGGAGCCGTTTGGAATTTCCGAAATGTCCCTAACTTGAAGAGGAGTTTCCGGCCCCGGCCGCTCCGGTGCCGCATTCACTTATGAGCAGCGTCAAAGCCACACAGCTTCGCCCCGGCATGGTGATCCAGCATGAGGGCGACCTCTTTACCGTGTTCACCACCGAACACCGCACCCCGGGCAACAAGCGCGGCTCCATGCAGACGCGCATGAAGAACCTGCGCACCGGCGCCATCATCGAGTACCGCTTCCGCGCGGAGGAATTCGTGGATCGCGCCATTCTGGACGAAATCGAGTTCGAGTATCTCTACAAAGAGGGCGACGATTTCCACTTCATGAACACGAAAACTTACGAGCAGATGCAGATGACCAAGGACGAGCTCGGCGAGACCGTGAACTACCTGATTCCCAACACCATCGTTAAAATCGAGTTCCACGACGAAAAAGCCATCGGCGTGGACCTGCCGGATACCATGGACATGAAAGTGATTCAGACCGAGCCCACGCTGCAGAAGGCCACGGCCAGCGCGGTGATGAAGCCCGCAACGCTGGAAACCGGGCTGATTGTGAACGTGCCCCCTTTTGTCAATGAAGGTGATAGGATTCGCGTGGACACCTCCGAAGCGCGCTACGTGCAGCGCGTCGAATAGTTTCCGCCTCCGCAGCTGAGCCGGCTTGATTGCGGTTCAGAAGAGGCAAGGACCGAAGAGCTCCCGGCCAGCCGGGAGCTCTTTTGTTTATCGCTGAAGCATTTTATGCAACGTTGGGGCGCGGCCTCATGGGTTGCGAAGTTACCCCGAGCATTGTCATTCCTAACCTCGTTCGCTTTTTGAACGGGGTGAGGAATCTGCTTTTTCCCGGTCGCTTGCGAAAAGCAGATCCCTCGCTGCGCTCGGGATGACAACGATTGGGCGTTTTTACGGTGATGGGGTCGGCCTCACGCTTTGCTGGCGATGCCCTTCTCACCCGCGGGATGCGCGCCAAACACGCGCTCAAACAAATTGTCCACATACCGCAATTGCCGCTGCAAATCGAAAGTATGCTCCAACTCCGCCGGGTTCAGATATTTCGTGATGCGCGCATCCCGCGCCACGCTGTCGCGGAAGCTGGTCTCCGATTCCCACGCGGCCATGGCATTTTCCTGCACGGCTTTGTACGCATCGTCGCGCGGCATGCCTTTTTCCACCAAGTCCTGCAGCAACTGCCCGGAAAAAACCAGCCCGTGCGTGGATTCCAGGTTGCGCCGCATACGTTGCGGGAAGACGCGCATCTGGCTGACGATCGCGGTCATCTTGGCGAGCATGTAGTCCACCAGAATCGTGGAGTCGGGCAAGATGATCCGCTCGACGCTGCTGTGCGAAATGTCGCGCTCGTGCCACAGCGCCACATTCTCGTAACTCGCCAGCATGTTGCTGCGCACCAGCCGCGCCAGCCCGCACATCTGCTCGCAGGTCACCGGATTGCGCTTGTGGGGCATCACGGAACTTCCCCGTTGCTCGCCGCTGAAAAACTCCTCCGCCTCGCGGACTTCGGTGCGCTGCAAGTGGCGGATTTCCAGCGCGATTTTTTCAAGCGTCGCGGCGATCAGCGCCAGGACGCTCAGGTAATGTGCGTGGCGGTCGCGTTGAATCACCTGGTTGGCGATGCGCGTCACTTCCAGTCCCAGACGCTGGCAGATCTTCTCCTCGATTTCCGGGCCCAGGTGCGATGCGTTGCCCACCGCGCCGGAAACTTTCCCGTGTTTCATGCCATGCGCGGCTTCGCGGAAACGCGCAATGTTGCGCTGGTTTTCCGCGAACCAGTTGGCGATCTTCAACCCAAAGGTGATGGGCTCCGCGTGTACACCGTGCGTGCGGCCAATTTGCGGCGTGTGCTGGAATTCGTGCGCGCGCACATCCAGGACTTCGGCGAACAAAACAAGGTCGCGCTCGATGATGCGCGAAGCGTCGCGAATCAGCAGCGCCTGCGCCGTGTCCACCACGTCGTTCGAGGTCAAGCCATAGTGCAACCAGCGCGCAACCGCCGGATCGCCAATGGACTCGCCCACGGCCATCGTGAAGGCGACCACATCGTGCTTGACGCGCGCTTCCAGTTCATTGATGCGCTCGACATTCACTTTGGCGCGCGCCCGCAACGTGACCGCGTCTTCCTTGGGCACGATGCCCGCTTCGGCCAGCGTGTCGGCGGCCGCCAGCTCGACATCCAGCCACTTCTGGTAGCGGTTCGCGTCGCTCCAAACCCGCCCCATCTCTGCGCGAGTATAGCGTGGAATCACGTGAGCATCTCCAAAGCAACCCCGATGCAATCATACGGCATTTCGCGCGCCCCTGGCGATGCGCGAAGCCACAGGCCAGCTTCGCTCTTGGCTTTCTCTTTCTTGTGTAGGGGCCGCCTTCTGAGGCGGTCCGCTCCTGGGTTTGTAGCGGCCGCTTTCTGAAGCGGGCGCCTTTTCACAACAAGTAGGGGCTCAGCACTGCTGCGCCCCATGTCCGCGCGTTTACCAAATCTTAGCTCCGAACCGTGGGCAGGCCATTCCGTCTCGGCTCGCTTCTCTCTTTGTTGACTCTTTGATTTCATTGAATTTGGATTTATTCTCAGGCATCGGCCAGCGCGTCTGACGGAGGGAACCCATGGGACCAGAATCTTCGGCTCGCAGCACTGTGGCTTTTCTGCTGCTACTTGTGATCGCCGCCCCGCCGCTCGTCGGTAAACCTGGGAGGAGGGCGCAACAAGGTACAGCTACAAGGCCGCAAGCCGCTACGATCACCGCGTACCCAGACTCGGCCGAAGGACTGAAGAGCCTGCTGCAGGATTGGTTTGCTGCGATCAAAGCGGGTGACACGGTGAAGAGCTCGCAGTATCTGGAGAGCTTTGCGATTCCGAATCACCAGGAATGGTTTGTGAAGACCTTTGGCGCTGCGGAGGGTGCGCGCCTGGAAGCCAAGTACACCGATCTTCAGGCTAAGCCTCTGGAATGGCTCAAAAAGAGCGCTGAGCGGGAAGTGAAGGCGGAGAGATTCTCCGTGGAGGCAAGCATTCTTGAGAAATCCACCTCAACGCAGATGCGAGTGCCGCAGGCGTTATTGGCCGCGATGGTGCAACCCACACCGGTCTACTACACCTCGAGCCACAAGGACGCGAACGACAAATCATCCTTTTTCCTTGGCAACTTTGTTTACGTCGACGGTGGATTTCGTTATCTCGATTTGCAGGTGATGCAGGCTTTGAGCACCGCGCCGCCGATGCGGGTCATGATTGGCGGAAACGTCCAGGCAGCAAGGCTTACCAACCGTGTGCAGCCCGTGTACCCACGAGAAGCCAGAGACCAGAAGATTCAGGGCACAGTCATGCTCCACGTGATTATCGGAACAGACGGAACTGTGCAGCAGATTCAGGTCGTCAGTGGCCCTCCCTTGCTGGTGCCAGCGGCAATCGACGCCGTGAAAGAATGGCGATATGGGCCGACGCTGCTGAATGGACAACCCGTGGAAGTGGATACGCAAATCAACGTCGCGTTTTCCCTCCGGCAATAGCACCGGGGAGTGGGACCAAGACCAGAAAAGCTTGCGGACATGGCGCGCAGCCCTACGCAGCTTAGGGTAAAGAGTCCTGCGCCCCTACAACGGCAGGGGAAAATCCAAAAGCACAGTCAGGAGTGACTGTGCCACCAAACCCAAGAGAAAAGCGCGCAGGCTTCTGCTCCGAACTGTGAACTGTAAACTGTGAACTGAAAACTTTCTCTTCTACCGAAGCAGGTCTTCGAGCTGGACGCGGGAGCCGGTCTTGGCGTCGCGGTACTTGACGATGACCGCGGCTTGCAACGAAAGTCCCCACTTCGTGGCGGCGGGATGCGAGACGGCGCGGGAGCCAGGAACGACCACAGCATCCTCGGGAATGACCAGCGGCTGATCGTCTTTCGCGGAATAGACGGCGTCGCGCACCAGATCGTAAACGGGAATCGAGCGGTTGAGGATCGTGCCGGTGCCGAGGACGGCGCGGCGCTTCACGATAGTGCCTTCGTACACGCCGCAATTTCCGCCGATCAGCACATCGTCTTCGATAATCACCGGCAGCGCGCCGATGGGCTCGAGCACCCCGCCAATCTGCGCCGCGGCGGAGATGTGGCAATTGCGCCCCACCTGCGCGCAGGAGCCGACCAGGGCGTGCGAATCGATCAATGTGTTTTCACCTACATATGCGCCCACGTTCACGAACATCGGCGGCATGCAGATGACACCGCGGGCAATGTGCGCGCCGTCGCGAATGCTGGAGCCGCCGGGAACGATGCGCACGCCGTCCGCGGCGGAAAACGCGTGCATGGGGTAGGTGGACTTATCGAAGAACGGCTGGCGGCGCGCATCGATGGACATGTCCACAATGGCGCCCATGCGGAAGCCGAGGAGAATGCCTTTTTTCACCCAGGGGTTAACGCGCCAACCGGTCGGCGAAGCGGGGTCGGGTTCGGCAGCGCGAATTTCACCGCGATTCAGGCCCGCCTTGAACGTGTCAAACAACGCGAGATGCTCCGCCATGTAGGCGGCCGGCGGCGCATCGAAGAGCGCTTCAATTTGTGGCTGCAACATGAATTCGCCCGATGAGATTTAGGGATTCCAGGACCGCGCGAATGCGCGCGCGATTTTCCGGCTTAGGCGCAACCAAAGGCAAGCGCCACACCGGCTCCAGCAAACGCATTTCGGCGAGCGCGGACTTCACGGGAATGGGGTTGGACTCAACGAAGTTGATCTCCATGAGCGGCAGGAAACGCCGGTGCACCTGGCGGGCGCCCGCGAAATCGCCAGCCAGAGCGAGCCGGGTGAGAGCGGTCATCTCCGCGGGAATTTCGTTGGAAGCCACGGAGATGACGCCGCGCCCGCCCAGCGCAATCAGCGGAAGCGTGATGGCGTCATCGCCGGAAAGCACCAGAAAATCCTCGGGCACGGTATTCAGGATCGCGGACATCTGCGAAATGTTGCCGGAGGCTTCCTTGATGCCGATGATATTTTCGATTGTGGAGAGGCGCCCAACCGTAGCGGGTTCGATGTTGACCCCGGTGCGGCCCTGCACGCTGTAGAGAATGATGGGCAAGCTGACGGCTTCGGCGATGGCCTTGAAATGCTGGTAGAGGCCTTCCTGCGTGGGCTTGTTATAGTAGGGCGTGACGGAGAGAATGCCGTTGGCGCCGAGGTCCGCGAGTTCGCGCGCGAGGGTGATCACTTCGGCGGTGTTGTAGCCGCCAGCGCCGGCCAGGACGGGCAGTTTGCCCTTCGCGAGTTCCACCACGATCTCGACGACGCGCAAATGCTCCTGATGCGTAAGCGTAGGGCTTTCGCCCGTGGTGCCGCAGGGCACGAGGAAATTGATGCCTGCGTTAATCTGGCGCTTGACCAGCGCGCGCAGCGTGGCTTCATCCAGCGAACCATCGCGGCGAAAGGGAGTGACGAGGGCGGTGCCAGTTCCGGTAAACATTGTTTCTTCCTCCAGGTCGAAATCAAAAATACGAACTCCGTCAAAAGCCACTTTCACGAAAACGACAGCCGAATTTAGCGCCGGTTGATCACTGCGTCACCGACGCCCCACCCGAACTGCCCAACTCATTCAGGATTTCGCGAAACTCAAAGACGCCCTTCTTCCCGGCGATCCAGCGCGCCGCAAGGAGCGCGCCGTGGGCGAATCCTTCGCGGTTGCGCGCGGTGTGCCGCAGCGTGATGGTGTCCGCCGGCGCATCGAACCCGATTTCGTGCGTGCCGGTGTGCCCGCCCGCGCGATTGGAGCTGAGCGTGAGCGAGCCGGAATATCCCGAGGCGCGAATCTCTTCGGCGAGTTTCTTCAGCGTGCCGGAGGGCGCATCCTTCTTGGCGGAATGGTGAATCTCCCAGCCCCAGGCTTCATATTCAGGGTGCTGCGCGAAAAGCGCCGCGGTTCGCGCTACGGCTTCAATGAACAGATTCACGCCGATGGAAAAATTCGGGGCGTACACCAGCGCCGTGCCCGCGGCGGCGACGGCGTGGCGCACTTCCGGGAGATGGCCGTACCAGCCGGTGGTGCCGCAAACGGTGTTCACTCCGCACGCGGCCAGGCGGCGAAGATTTTCGGGCGCGGCGTCAGGAGCGGTGAACTCGATAGCTACCGCGGCGCCGTTCAGCGATTCGCGGGAAAGCGCGGCGATGTTATCAATGTCAAAGCGCGCGCGCACCTCGAAGCCGTGCTCCGGGGCGAGTTGTTCAACGAGGCGGCCCATCTTGCCGGTGCCGACGATTACGAGTGGCGTGCTCATGAGGGTGTGGCTCCGGTGGCGAGAAGTTGGCGAACCATGCGCGCGTAAATTTCCACCGCGGCGGTCAATTCGCTTTTGGAGACGCGCTCCTCGGCGGTGTGCGCCACGTGAATGCTGCCGGGGCCGATGAGAAACGGCTGGCCCCAGGTGCCGTTGAACGAGGGTATGTCCGTGGTAAACGCCACGACGGTGGTGGGCAAGCCATCGAGCGGGGCCATATGGACTGCAGGAAAATACAGAACTTCGCGGGCCTCGATGTTATGTGCCGCTGCGGCGCGAGCTACTTGCGCGCGGATGACGCTGGGTTCGCCCACTAAACGGAACATGATTTCGGCGCGGGCCTCGTCGGCAACCACATTAGGCGCGCGCCCGCCCGAAAGCGTGCCGACATTCAGAGTGGCCTGGCCAAGAATGGGATCGCTGGGCAAAGCGATCGCACGGATATCGCGCAGAGCGTCGAGCAGCGCATGAATGGCGGAGTGGCCCAGCTCCGGATAAGCGGAATGAGCGAGCTTGCCGCGCGCGGTAAGTTCGTAACGAAGGGCGCCTTTGCAGCCGAGGGCAAGGCGATTTTCCGTGGGCTCGCCATTGATCAGGAAGCGCGAACCACGCGGAGCCGCGGCAGCCGTTTTGGCCCCGATACTGTTGCGCTCCTCGCCGACGACAAACAGCAGCGCAAAGTTGCGCGTGCCGCCATCCAGAAGCGATTCGGCAGCGGCGACCATCGCGGCGATGATGCCCTTGGCGTCGCACGAGCCGCGGCCGTGAATGTACGTGGCGTCTTCGCGGGAGGGAAAGAACGGAGGGACCGTGTCCATGTGCGTGGAGAGCGTGACGACTGGCTCGCCGAAAGCGACGAACAGATTATCGCGATCGTGCGCGGCGGCCAGGCGCTCCACGCGGGCGTTGTGGCGCGCCGCCAGCGACGAGAGATGCGCGAAGAGATAATCGGCCACCGCCTTTTCGTGGCCGGTGGTCGAATCGAGATCAACAAGCGCGCGCGTAAGTGCAAACAAATCCATGCGTACCTGATTTTATCTGGAAGGAGCGAACGAAAAGGAAGAAAGCGCGAGGATGTGCTCGGGCTGCCGCCTCTCGATAGCGCTCCATCCGATTTCCGGATGACAGTGACCTGGCCTTGGACCGGGTCCCCAACCGCTGTTGTCTCAGCAACAACAGCGATTTCGGCGGCTACAACGGAAGGCCCCTTTCGCCCGCGTGCCCGAAGCTGATTCGGGGAAACTCACGCGGCTACTCATGACCGCCGCACCTCTATCAAGCCCTTCCACGGTAAGGGAAAAGGGGGTTGGGTGTCAACGAAATCGCGAGCTGAAAAATCGATGCAATGCATTGAGAATCTGGGACACAGTCTATGCGAAAACGGGGAAAGCAAAGTCCCGCAAGTCAAAAAGACTCCGGGAACTAGCGCTCCCGGACTCTTCGCCTCTTCAGGTGAACTTAGAATTCGTAGCGCAACGCGAACTGCATGATGCGCGGGTTAGTGAGCAAACCAGAATAGTTTCCGAAGCTGCCCACGCTGCCGAGAGTGAGGGCCGAGGAGAGCAGGCTGGACTGCACATCGAAGCGCACGGAGTTGGTGAGGTTGAACGTCTCCCAGCGGAACTGCAGGCTTTGCGACTCCTTCCAGGGCATGATCCAACGCTTGGAGACGCCGAGATCGATGCCGAAGAAACCGTCGCCGCGGATGACGTTACGCTGGCCGGACTCGCCGGCGTACGCCGGGGCAAAGGAACTGATGGCGGCAGGTCCGTTGGCGAAGATGTTGGGAGTGCCCGTGTTGAAATAGGCGCCGGTTTGCACGGGAGCAATCTTATCGGCATTGCCTTCCTGCTCGAAGTTCGTCGGGAAATTGCTATAGCCGTTGTCGACGTTCACGGGGAAGCCGCTGGTCCAGCGGAAGAGGCCGGAAAGCTGCCAGCCGCCGATGACGGCATCGAGGAGCCGGCTGGAATCGCGGCCAATCGCGCGGCCGCGCCCGAAGGGCAGCTCGACGAGCCAATTGGCGTTGAACTGGTGCGGCACATCGTAAGAAGAAACGCCGCGCTCCTGGTTGGGATTCCACGCGTTGATGATGATGTTGTTGAGGCTGCTGATCGAGCTGGCCGGAGCAATGCGTTCGGCATCGGAAGCCAGGTCGATGGATTTGGAAAAGGTGTAGTTCAGATCGAATTGGAACCCATACATCATGCGATGACGCAGGGACACTTGCATGGCGTTGTAGTTGGCATTGGCCATGGAGCGCCAGGCATACAAAGAGCTGAACTGCGGAGCGTAGTAGGAATATTGCCCCCCTGAAGTGAAGTAGAGCTGGTTGGAGTTATCGTGCGGCATGTTAGGGTCAAAGCCGGGAATGCCGTTGTAGTCAAGGTTGTAGAGAGCCAGGGAATCGTTGAAGCTGGTGGCGCAAAAAGTGTCAAAAGCAAAAACAATGGGATTAGTGGTGGGAATTTTGATCGAGTTCCCCTGCGAGTCCGTGCCGGTGCAGCCGCTTAGCTGGTAGGGGACACCGTTCGCGATGGGTTGAATCTGATCCTTCCAGAACTGCTGGACGTTTGCGGGTAGCTGGCTGGGATTGAAAGTAGTCGTAGGGGCTGACACGCCCTCGTTGAGTTCGGGGCGGAAGACCTTCGCGAGAGCTTTTTCCGCGGTGAAGTAATCGATGCCAGATTTCTTGTCGAAGATGTCGAGCGGCATGGCCAAGTCGTCTTGGGCAAGAAGCCGGTGGGAGAGCCGCCCCACGTAGGCAACGTCCAGGGAGAAGCCGGATTTCAGTTCCCTGCTGACCGCAAGATCCAGCGTGTAGGAATACGGAGTCTTCAGGTTGTTGTCGATGCCCCAGCTGATGGCCCCATTTCCCGTTGGGTACGTCTGCGGATAACCGCCCGTGGGTGCGGTACGCAAGATGGGAGTTGGAGTGGTGCCGTAGTCCTGGGTTGGGATGGTGTTCATGCTGGTAAGGCGCGGGGCGATCAGGGATGTCTCGAAATCCGAAGCGTTGTTGAGCGCAGTGGCGAGACCAAACGAGCCGTTTTGGTCGAATGTATCCACGAGGCTTTCGCCGACTCGATCGTAGACGATTCCAAATCCGGCGCGAATGCTGGTCTTCCCCTTGCTCCCCGCCAACGCTCCCAGCAGGCTGGAAGAAAAATCGGGAGACCACGCCAAGGCAAGGCGCGGCGCAAAATTGTGGTAGTCCCAATTGTAGAAGCCGGTCTTGCCGTTTGCCGGGCCGGCCAATTGATAGGTGACCAGCGGTTGCGCGTTGGAAGGCACTCCCTGGAGCATCCCGGCACCACGCTCGTTGAACCAATCGTCGAGGCTGAAGGTTGTGCCGACCTGCAGGCCGTCGGTTTCCCACGGCGGGGAAAACAGCGAGTAGCGCAGGCCGAGTGTAACCGTCAGATTGGGTTTCAACTTCCAGGTGTCTTGCGCATACATCTCGTAAGAGTCTTCCGCAAAGTGCCGGGTCACTGGCGCGCCCTGGGCAATAGGGTTGCCGTTGCGATCGTAATTGTAGACCGCGTTGCCGTAGGTGATCATGCCGAGGAGGCTGGTCATGGAATAGTCATAATTGCTGACATAACCAGTATCGACCTGGGGATAGCCATTGGCCGGGTTGCTGGGATTGAGGGGAGAAGGGTTTTGGGGGCCGGAGAGGCCGGAACTGGAAAGCCAATCCGGATTGGCCGCGCCGCTGCTGAAAGAGTTGTTCAAATTGCTTTCCGGATTTCGCAGAAAAGCGAACTGTAATCCGAACTGCCAGGTGTGGCGCCCGTGTATCCAGGAAACGTCGTCCGTGAAATTGTGCACCGGACGCTGGAACGCCGAAGAGCGGGTAATGCCCTGATCGAACGCCAGAAGTTGATTCCACTCTTGAGTGGAATCGCCGATCGTGCCGAGGCTTTCACGCACAAAACCGTAACGGAAATTGTTGACGAGGGACGGAGTGAGCACCGCGGAATAGCCGGCAATGATTCCCTTGTTGTAGCTCACGGTGGCCTGTTCCGGAGGAGTACCCGGCAAGAACGGCGCACCATTGGCGTCGGAGTTTTCATTGGCAAGGGCGGCACTGACCGACACGCGGTGCTTGGCGTCACCGGTGATGTTGTAGTCGAGTTTCGCGATGTACCAGTTTTTCGTGGTGCTCGTGGGAGCGCGAAAACGGTAGCCGGCAGTATTCAGGCCGTCGCCGACAGTGCTGTCGTTCGGAAGAGGGTAGGTGTTGTTCATGTATTGGATGACGACCGGGTCAGGGCCATGAGGACCGTTGCTGCCGGCGTCCATTTGCGTGATTTGGCCGGGAGAGAGGGCAAAATAGCCGGGAGCAACTGGATAAGAAGAACCGGGTGTCAGTCCCGGCACACTGAAGTTCCCCGGACAAAGCGTGGTATTGAGCGAGCCATCGGCGTTGCGGAAGCAGGCATACTGGATCACGCCGTCGCGTAAAGCTGCCGTGGGGACGGTGCGGACGGCGCTGACGGACTCGGCGTCGCGGTAGCCTTCGTAATTGAGGAAGAAAAAGAAACGGTTTTTTAGAATGGGACCGCCAACGGAAGCGCCGAAAATATTGCGATTGAGCTGGTTGGCCTTATTGGGCTGGTCACTGCCAAGCTGGGACGCCTTGATGAAATAGTCGTTGGCGCTGAAAAGCGAGTTGCGATTGTACTCGTAGGCGGAGCCATGGAAATCATTGGTGCCGCTCTTGGTGACCAGGGCAACCTGAGCCGCGGAGGCCGAACCTTCGTCGGCGCCATAGTTGGAAGTGGTTACGCGAAATTCCTGAACAGAATCCAGTGTGACGGGGAGAACCGAGGTGAAGGAATGCCCACCCTTATCATTCACGGAGACGCCGTCGAGCGTAATGTTGCTTTGATCGCTGTGAGAACCGTTGACCGAGCCGCTGCGGGTGTCCACCTCCTTGTCGATGTCCGGCCGGTCGCCCGTATAGACGACTCCAGGCTGAAGCGATAAGAGGTCGGGAACATTGCGGCTTTCAAGAGGAAGCTGCTTGACCTGATTTTCACCGAAGGCGATACCCAGAGAGGCGTCGGTAGTATTGACGATTTCCGCCTGAGCCGAAACCTCGACCCGCGTGCTGATCGAGCCGACCTGGAGAACTACGTTAACGGTGGTGGGCAGGTTCACAAGGAGTTGCAGATTGCTCTGCTCATACTTGTTAAAGCCGTCTTTTTCCACGGTCAGCACATAGGTGCCCGGGGGAAGGGCTAGGAATTCAAACTCACCGTTAGGCGGAGTGGTGGCGTCGCGCTCGAGACCTCTCGCCGAATTGACCAGAGTGACTTTGGCGTCGCCGACAACGCCGCGCGACTTATCGAGAACTGTGCCATGAAGGGAGGTGGTGCCGATCTGCGGCGAAACGCCCGGGACGCAGAAAAACAGCAAGATGGAAAGTACTAAGAATAGCCGGCTATGAATAGAAATGCGCATACTATGCCCCCTTCGAGCGCGAATTGCTCCCTGCACCGGAATGAATTGACGGATCCCGAGGACAAAGAAAAACCAAAAATCGGGCGACTCCTCGGCAAGTTCGACTGGCCGCAAACGGCTTTCCCCTGACCCCGCGAAAACGTTGGCCATCATTCTGGCGAATTCGCACGCAAAGTCAAGAGTTCGGAAGCGCGTCGCGCTGCTGAAAACTGCATGCAAAGAACAAGGAGATTTAATGGGGGAGCTCGGCCCACTAAGACGCTTACAGCTACAGGTCGAGAGGCCTTAGAGGAACATGCTGCGAGGCCAGGAGAAGCTCACCGCTGAAAGCGGCTTCAGCGGGACGCCGGCTGAGCGCCTCTGTGGCGGAGATGGTTGCCGTGTACGGATTGTTATTCTCCTCCGACATGTGGGCGAGGACGAGATAACGCGCGCGCGAGTCGAAACCCTCGGGGTCCGCCAGGAATTCGCTGACCGCGTGATTGGAAAGATGCCCGGTGCGGGAAAGGACGCGCTGCTTGACGACCCAGGGATACGGGCCAACCTTGAGCATGTCCAGGTCGTGATTGGATTCCAGGATCAGGCAGTCGGATTCACGCAGATGCACTTTCACGTGATTGGGCATGTAACCAAGATCGGTGCAAATGGCCACCTTGGTGCCGTTCGTCCGAAACGTGAAAGCCACGGGATCAACAGCATCGTGGGGAATGCTAAAGGCGTGGACCTCGATATCGCCGACGGAAAAAGTCTGGCCGGCCTGGATGGACTCGACACGATTGAGCCGCTTGCTGAAGGTGTCCGGAAGAATGCGCCGCATTGCGCCCAAGGTCAGCTCCGTGACATACAGCGGGGCTTTCCATAGGCCCAGGGCTTGCGGCAGGCCGCCGCAGTGGTCCGTGTGTTCGTGGGTGATCAGGATGCCATCGAGGTGGTCGAGGTCTTTTTCGATGGCGGCAAGGCGCGCCAGGGTTTCGCGCTTGCCCAAGCCCGCGTCCACGAGGAGGCGGGTGCGTTCGGTTTCGAGCAGCGTGATGTTGCCCGAACTGCCCGACGCGAGAATGGAAACGCGCAAGCCTATGGAGAATCTCCCCGAGAACGAAAGCCGAAAAACAAAACTCTAAACTTGGAAGATGATGGCAGAGCGCGAGAATCGCGTCAATGCGCAACAGAGAGAATTCTCGACCATCACTTCGGCGCAAAGGGATACAATCAGCGGCCATGGATGAACTGGACGACAAGCCGGAGAGCCTGGACCGCTTCTGGGACTCAAAACTGGAGGTCCTGGGGGAATTTCTGGACCAGATGTGGGACGACGGCGCGATGGACCTGGAAGAGCTGGACGGATTCTTCGCAGCGTTGCATTGCTGCCCAGAGCTTGTTCTGCCAAGCGAATATTTGCCGGTGATTCTTGGTTCCGAGGACGCCCTTGAGAACGAAGAGCTTTTCCCCGATTTTGAAGCGGCGCAACTATTTTTCAGCTTGATCACGCATCACTGGAACGCGGTGGGAGAGGCATTCCGTTCGGGTGATTTCTTTATGCCTTTGCTGCTGGAGGATGACGAGGGGAAAACCTTCGGGAACAACTGGGCCCTGGGGTTTCTCCGTGGGGCGGATATGCACAAGGAATCGTGGAGGGAGATTCTCGACAACCAGGATAAGGCCGGCTGGTTCGTGCCCATCCTTGCACTGGTGCATGAAGATGATCCCGACCCCGAGTTGCGTACCTATCAAGAGCCGATGACGGATGAGCAGAGAGAGAAACTCCTGAGTGGGATTTCAGTAATGGTCACGGAGATGTACCGGTATTTTGCGCCGCACCGCGAGCGCAATGCCGCCGCCAAGAGAGACCAAGCACTGTTTGGGCGACAGGAGCAGCAGGCTCGAAAGATCGGACGAAACGACCCGTGCTATTGCGGCTCCGGGAAGAAATATAAGAAATGCTGCGGCGCCATCCAAGTGAATTAATCGCTCCGGGCAAGCGAGGAGGCTAGCAGGCGAGGCGGGCGCGGTCGACGGAGAAGCCGTTGAGGGGACCGAGAACGGTGACGGCAACGCGGTCGGGCTGGAAGAAGTCGCGAGCGAGAGCTTGCACTTCGTCGCGCGTGACGGCTTCGATGGAGGCGAGAATTTCGTCGAGCGAATAGAAGCGCTGGAAATAGAGTTCCTGGCGCGCCAGATTGGACATGCGCGAACTAGTGGATTCGAGCGAGAGCATCAGCGAACCTTTCAGATGGTTTTTGGCGCGCAGAAGTTCTTCGGTGGACACCGGGGATTCCTTCATGGAGCGGAATTCCGCAACGGTCAGGTCGAGAACCTTGTCGATAGTTTCCTTGGCCGTGCCCGCGTACACCGTCAGCATCCCCGCATCGGAATAAGGCGTGATCTCGCTGAAGACGGCGTAGGCCAGGCCCTGCTTTTCGCGAATGTTCTGAAACAGGCGCGAGGACATGCCGCCGCCAAGAAGATTGTTCAACACAGCAACGCCAAAGCGGCGCTCATGGGCCAGCGGCAACGAAGGAACGCCAATGCACAGATGGACCTGCTCCAGATCGCGCTTGGTTTCGAGGCGAATGGGAGCGCTCGTGGAAGGCGCGGGAGTTTCCTGCGGCAAACCGATGGCCTGCAAGTAACCAAATTCCTTCTCGACCAGTTCGAGAACCTGCGGGTGTGTGATGTTACCGGCCGCGGTGACGATGATGTGGTCCGGCGCGAACCAGTCCTGGAACCGGCGGCGGAGCGCTTCGCGGTCGAAATTGCGCACCGTTTCCGGTGTGCCAAGGATAGGGCGGCCAAGAGAGTGCTCTGGCCAGAAGCCGCGGGTGAAGATGTCGTGGAGCAGGTATTCGGGATTGTCCAGGTCCATCTTGATCTCTTCGAGAACGACTTGGCGCTCCTTGTTGACGTCGTCGGAATCGAGCTTTGGGCGCAGGACGAGGTCGGCGAGAACGTCGAAGGCGATGGGCAGGTGCTCGTCGAGCACCTTGGCGTTGAAGCAGATCTGCTCCTTGGAGGTGAAAGCATCCAGCATGCCGCCGACGGAATCCATTTCGCGGGCGATATCTTCGGCGGAACGGCGGTCGGTGCCCTTGAAGACCATGTGCTCCAGGAAATGCGCTAGACCGTTTTCGGTGGGGACTTCGCGGCGAGAGCCATTGCGAACCCAGATGCCGACGGAGACGGAGCGGACGTGCTGCATGGTCTCGGTAATGACAATAAGGCCGTTGGGAAGAACGTGGCGCTGGATGTCGCGGACGTTGGAGACCATGAAAGTATTGTGTCACACGGAGCGGAGAGAGGCGAGTGGCGAGTAAGGCATGCGGGCCGAAGGCGATAAATATAATATTTGCATAGAGTTACGTTGATTGTGGGTGGGCGCACCGAAGGGCACGGGCGGCCGTTAGATTTGCTTCCGATAGTGAGAGAATAAGAGCGGAAGGGCTGGGCGCGGATGGAATTGCTGGGAAAATCGCTGGAAGACTTACGGGCGTACTGCAAGAGCCTCGGAGAGCCCGAGTATCGCGGCGGGCAGATTTATCACGCGCTGTATGCGGAGCGCAAATTCAACGCTGCGGAGATGACGAACTTGCCGGGGCCGCTGCGGGAAAAGCTGGCGCGCGAGGCCACCATCGTTTTGCCGGAGGTGCGGCAGAGGTATTTCTCAAAGGATGGGTCGGTGCGGTACTTGTTTGAGATCGGAGAAGAGGGTAAGGGTTTCAGCGCAGAGAACACAGAGGACACAGAGTCCACAGAAAAGAGAAATGCGAGACAGACATTGCAGAAACCGGCGGTTGTGGAAGCGGTGTTCATGCCGAGCGAAGTGCGGCAGACGATTTGCATTTCGACGCAGGCGGGCTGCGCGGTGGATTGCCAGTTTTGCCTGACGGCGCAGCTTGGATTGATCCGGAATTTGACGCCGGGAGAGATGGTGGGGCAAGTCTTGGTGCCGCTGAAGGAAATGGGCGAGGCTCCCGAAAAGAAATCACCCGCACCAGAAAGCTTTGTCGCCGATGGTGCGGAAGAAAGCGGATTGGCGGGACGGACGAATGTGGTGCTGATGGGGCAGGGCGAGCCGCTGCTGAATTTTCAGAATGTGATGGCGGCGCTGCGGATTTTGCTCGATAAAGACGGTGTGGGATTGTCGCCGAAACATGTGACGCTCTCGACGAGCGGCATCGTGCCGGGAATGGAGCGGCTGGCGAAAGAAGAGGTGCGGCCGAAGCTGGCAATTTCGCTGAATGCGTCGAACGACGAACAGCGCGACGCCCTGATGCCCATCAACCGCAAGTATCCGCTGAAAGCGCTGATGGAGGCGTGCCGGCAATACCCCCTGCGGAATTGGGAGCATTTGACGTTTGAATACGTGATGCTGGGCGGCGTGAACGATGCAGCGGAAGATGCTCGGCGCGTAGTGCGATTGCTGGCGCCGCTGAAGAGGGTGAAGGTGAATTTAATCCCGTGGAATCCGGGCGAATTGCCGTACAAGGAATCGAGCGGAGAGAAGATCGAGGAGTTCCGGCGGATTCTGACGGAGCGCGGCGTGCCTGCCTTCGTGCGCTATTCTCGGGGGCGTGATGTGATGGCGGCCTGCGGGCAGTTGGCTCTGATTGAGGTGAACAGTCGCCAATTCACGTTGCCCGGCTGAATTGCGTTTCCCCTTAGCAGGTTGCCGAAAAATACATTCCCCCGTCATTCCGAGCAAAGCGAGGAATCCCTCTTCGGTCAGAATGCTAGGAGAAGAGAGATTCCTCACTTCGCAGACTCCGTTCGGAATGACGAATTCGAGGTTTTTCAGCAAGCTGCTAGAGAAATAAGACCTACTCGCGGATGCCAATCACCGACAAGAGACGGCCGCAGCGAGCGCCTTCGCGGCGATGGCTGAAGAAAAAGTCAGTGCGGCAAGCGGTGCAAAGACCGCTGGGGAAAATGTTTTGCGGGCGCAGGCCGGCGGCGAGGAGTTGCGTGCGGTTGGCTTTGGGAAGATCGAGGTGGACATTGCGCGGCGGGGGCTGATGACCCGGTGGCGCCATACTGAGCCACTGCAGCGGGTTGGGCTCATCGCCGGTGCGCGGTTCATCGAAATACTCGGCGGCGTCCGCGAATTGCGCGGTGAATTTGGTGACGAATTCCGCTCCCACTTCGTAGCAGCAAGGGCCGATGGCGGGGCCGAGCGCGGCAAGGAGATCGGCAGGCCTGCTGCCGAATTCGAGGCGCATCCGGCCTACGGCCTTTTCGGCGATGCGGGCGAGCGTGCCCTTCCAACCCGCATGGATGGCGGCGACAGCGCGTTTCTTGGGATCCACGAGAAGGATCGGAACGCAATCGGCCGTTTGCACGGCGAGAAGCAGGCCTGGGCGATTCGTTACGGAGGCGTCGCCTTTGCACGTGCGGGCGGGGGCGGAGGAGAAAAGATGAATCACGTCGGAATGGATTTGTTTGAGCTGGGCGAGGGTGAAATCCTCGGCGCTGAGTGCGGCTTGCAGGAGGCGGCGGTTTTCGGCGACATTTTCGCGCGTGTCCCATTCCATGAAACCGAGATTCAGAACTTGCCGGCCACCGAGTTGGCTGACGCCGCCGGGTCGCGTGCTGAATCCGTGGACGAGCCAGGGAAGTTTGCGCAAGGGCGCGAGCTGCAGGATTTGCACGCCGCGGGAACGGCGCAGAACCCAGAGCGGTGAAAGAGGAAGCGGGCGCGAAGTCGCGCGATTGCGGTTTGCAGACTTTTTTTCGGATGATTTCCGTCGCGGCATGGTCCTGACAGTATAATCGGGTCGAGGTGGCGGAGCGGAATGATCGTAGGACTGGGAATTGATGTGGCGGAAGTGAAGCGCATTCAGGCGGTCATTGAGGCGCAGCGGGAAAGGTTTCTGCGGCGCGTGTACACGCCGGATGAGGTAGCGTACTGCGAACAGTTCAAGAACAAGTACGAAAGGTATGCGGGACGTTTCGCGGTGAAAGAGGCGGCGATGAAGGCGCTGGGGACGGGCTGGAGCCGCGGGGTGCGCTGGGTGGACGTGGAGGTGGTGCGGCAGAGGGGCGGGCGGCCCACGTTGGCGCTGAAGGGCGAGGCAAAAAAGATTGCCAATGCGCTAGGCGTGAAGAACATCGCCGTGAGCATCACGCACACGGCGGAGCAGGCATTTGCGCAGGTAATTTTCGAGGGGTAAGAAAGAAGACTGGCCGCGGAAACAACCAGAGCCGACCGGCACCGGGGAACTCCAGAAACAATTCAATATCTGCAAGCAAACTCGCGCGGCTATTTCACCAGCAAAAAGGGGCCGAGGGCGAGGGCGTCAATGCCGGCGCAATAGAAACTGCGGACGGCGCCGCGCGGATCGGTGACCAGCGGCTCGCCGAAGAGGTTGAACGAGGTGTTGACGAGAATGGGCGCAGGCGCCGATTCGCCGAATTTGTGCAGCAGCTTCCAGAAGATGGGATTGGCGTGCTGCTCGACGGTGTGCACGCGCACCAGATTTCCGTGAAAAGCGAAGCGCTCGAGGCCGCCAACGGAATTGGTGAGCGTGCCCAGCGAAGTCATGAAGCGGCAATTCGGCGAAGCGTCGAAATACTCGGAAGCGCGTTCGGCGGGAACGGAGAGCGCGAAGGGATGAAACTCCTCGCGATGCTTGACGTATTCGTTGACGTTTTCGATGACGTATTCGGAAAAAGGCGAGGCCAGCAGGCTGCGATTGCCGAGGGCGCGGTGTCCGAATTCGGTGCGGCCCTGGCACCAGGCGACGATTTTATCGCGCAAAAGAAGCCGCGCCGCTTCCTCAACGGTTTGTTCTTCCCCGGGTAGATAGCGATAGACGATTTTGCAATTGTCGAGAACGGTTTTCATTTCCTGAGCGCTGGCGTGCAAGCCCACGGCGAGGTTCGAAAGCGGCGTGCGGCCGGAGTGCCCGGTGATTTTCTTGCGGGAAAGATAAGCGGCGCCGAGGGCCGTGCCGGCATTGCCGGAGACGGGTTGTACGTAGACGCGCTCGAAGGGACCGCGGGCTTCGAGGGCGTGGACCAGAAGAACGTTCAAGAAGATGCCGCCGGCCAGGCAAAGCGAACGCGCATTGGTGCGCTCGGCGAAATTGCCGGCAAGCTGCAAGACAACTTCCTCGAGAAAATCCTGAGCGCTGCGGGCGAGATTGGCGCGCACGACGGGGCCCGGCGGATGGCTGCGCGAAGAAAGCCCAAGCTCGCGATAAAACTGCGGCGAGAAAATGCCGCGATGATCGGGACCCGAGGCAAAGTAGCGGCGGTTTAACGTGGGCGCGCCGGTGGGTTTCCAGATAAAGAGCTTGCGAAAGGCTGGGAGAAATTCCGGCTCGCCATCCTTGCTGAGCCATTGCAACTTGTGTTCATCGCGGCGCGAGCGGAGACCCGCAAGCTCCGTGACACGCGAATAGAACCAGCCGAGGGAATCGGGAAACTTCATGGAATGGAGCGGCTCAATCTCATCGCCGTCGCCGAGGGCCACGAGGCCCGCTTGCGAATTGGCGCCCTGATCGAGAGTGAGGATGAGAGCGCGATCGAAACCCGAGGTGTAGTAGGCGCTGGCAGCGTGGCAGAGATGGTGATCGAAGCGCGAGAGCCGCGGGCCGCCCCGAAGAAGCGGCTGGAGAAGGTCCTCGAAGGCGGAGCGCGGCGCGCGTTTGCGGCGAGAGCGCGAATGGCCGAGCAGCGCGCTGCGGTCGGCAAGAGCGAGGGCGCGGCAGTCGGCGAGTTTCAGTTGATTCTCGTGCAGGCAACGCGCCAGGGCGAGACGCGGGATTTCGAGAGAGTCCTGCAGGCGATTGAGCTTCTCTTCTTCGATGGCGAAGAGAATGGACTTTTCGTCCAGCAGCGCGACCGCGGAGCCCCGACCGATGGTGGAAATGCCAAGTATGCGCATGTGATTGCGTCAGCCCGCTGCCGAAGCCGCAAGGACCGGCTCGAACGGCAAAGCACAAAGATTTTTGCCTTCGGTGTGGGTGACGGAAGCCGTCAAGAGTTGATTGGGCGGCAATGTGAGCGGGAGCTGGACAGAGAGATAATTTTCCGAGAGCGCGGGCGTGAGAGAAGGATTATCCTCGGGATCGCGGCGCAACGTAATGACGCGAAGGGTGCGGCCGATTTGCGAGGCGCGAAATTCGGCGGATTTGTTTTCCGCGAGGGCGCGCAATTCGCGTGCGCGGCGCTTGATGACGCCGCCCGGAACCTGATGGGGCAAAGCAGCCGCTTTTGTGCCGGGGCGTTGGGAATAGGAGAAGACATGCAAGTAGGTGAAGGGCCGCTCTTCAATAAAACGCAGTGTGGTGGCGTGGTCGGCTCCGCTTTCGCCGGGGAACCCGGTAATGACGTCGGCGCCGATGGCGGCGTGGGGAAGGCGTTCGTGAATGAGTTCGACGCGGCGGGCGTAGTGTTCGGCGCGGTACCAGCGATGCATGGCCGCCAGGATGCGGTCTGAACCGGATTGCAGGGGCATGTGGAAGTGGGGCGCGAGGCGCTCGCTGGAAGCGACGAAATTAATGAAATTGAGAGAAACGTCGAGCGGCTCAATGGAGCTGACGCGGAGGCGCTCGACGGGCGTTTCGTCGAGGATGCGTCGCAGAAGATCGAGGAATGCGACGCGCGGCGAAAGATCCCGGCCATAGGCGCCGAGATTGATGCCGCTGAGAACGATTTCACGAGAGCCGGAGGCGGCGAGTTGTTGAACTTCCGCGACAACTTTTTCGGGAGGCAAGCTGCGGGATCTTCCGCGCACGAAAGGGATCACGCAAAACGAGCAGCGTGCGTTGCAGCCATCCTGAATTTTCAGCGTGGGGCGCGTGTGATTCCCTTCCCCGCCAAGCACGGAGGCGACGAGAACTTCGGACAGATCGAAGATGTCGCCGGTGAGGATTTTTGCCCGACCGGGGAAACTCTCTAAGTGCGGCAATCGTGCCAGTTGAGGCGCAGCGTGCTGCGCCCCTACTAGTGGCATGAGAGCGATGGACTTGAAAAGTTCGGGGATTTGCGGCTTGTGGGAATTGCCGACGACGAAGGAGACTCCGGGAAGAGCCGCGAGCTCTTCGGGGGCGCGCTGGGCGTAGCAGCCGGTGACGATGATGCACGTGGAGGGATTGGCGGCGTGGAGTTTGCGGATGGCGTCGCGCGCCTGGGTGTCCGCGGCCGCGGTGACGGTACAGGTGTTCAAAACGACGACTTCGGCCGCATGGGCGCCAGAAGCGAGTTGGCAGCCTTGCTCGCGCAGTTGGCGCTCGATGGCGGCGCCATCGGCTTGCGTTGCGCGGCAGCCAAATTGTTCGATGTAAAAGGTCGGCATGATCGAGAGACTGTCGAGTTCCATTTAACCACAGAGAGGAGTCCCGGCGAAGGACGCCCTGCGCCACCGGACGGCAATTGATTGGCCAGAGAAAACTTTACGGAGGGAGAAGGCACCCCTACAATAGGGACAAATCCATGGGACATCCCCGGCGAAATCCCGCAGCGATGTTGGACGCAAAGCTTTCGGTAGTGATTCCCGTTTACAACGAGAAGAATACGATTTGCGAAATCCTGCGCCGCGTTCAGGAAACGGAGATGCGCAAGGAAATCGTGGTGGTGGACGACTGCTCCAAAGACGGCACACGCGAATTCCTGCAGGGTTTGGCGGAGTCGCAAACGAAGGGGGAAAGCCAAGCGACCTCCACGGACGGGGGCGATCCGATTGAGCTGCGAGACATGCGGTTTTTTTTCCAAGGGACGAATCAGGGCAAGGGCGCGGCATTGCGCCGGGGATTTGCGGTGGCCACGGGCGACATTGTGCTGGTGCAGGATGCCGACCTGGAATATGACCCGCGGGATTATCCGAAATTGCTGGAACCCATCCTGGACGGGCGGGCGGACGTGGTGTTTGGTTCGCGGTTTTTGGGCGGGCCGCAGCGCGTGCATTATTTCTGGCACTATCTGGCGAATAAATGCCTGACGCTGCTCTCGGACATCTTCACGAACCTGAAGCTGACCGACATGGAGACGTGCTACAAGGTGTTCCGCCGCGAGGTGCTGAAGGGAATACAGGTGAAGTCCGACCGGTTCGGATTTGAGCCGGAGATCACGGCGAAAGTAGCCAAAGGCAAATGGCGCATTTACGAGGTGCCGATCAGCTATTCCGGGCGCACGTACGAAGAGGGGAAGAAGATTACGTGGAAGGATGGTGTGCAGGCGTTATGGTGCATCATCCGGTTTAAGTTGGGGGATTGAGAGACGGATCGCCCGTTCGAGAAGGCGGACCCTAAAACGGCAAGAGTAAGCTCAAGAACACAGTCAGGAGTAACTGTGCCACAGTAAGGCCAATTTAAAATCGTGAGAGTCGGTCAGGCCTGGGCCATGCGGCGCTGGAAGGTCAGCAGGATCAGGTCGGCGCGGCGGCGCACGCCAAACTTGCTGAGAAGATTCGAGACGTGGAACTTGACGGTACGCTCGGCGATATTGAGCCTGCTGGCGATTTCCTTGTTGGAGAGATTTTCCAGCAAGGAATCGAGGACTTCCTGCTCGCGGCGGCTGAGATTGGTGACGGTGTCGGTCTTCAGGCGGCGCCCCTGGCTGGTGAGGATGGAATCCACGAAACCAGAAAGCACGGAGCGCGGCACCCAGAAGCCGCCGTTGGAAACGAGGGGGAGCGCGCGAGAAAGCTGGTCGCGGGCTTCGGCGTAGCTGAGAATGCCCTTCACGCCAAGACGGAGCAAGGAATAGGCGTTGGCCTCGTTGACAGAATCTCCAACAACAATCAGGCGGGCATCGGCGTAGCGCTCCAGAATATTCGTGAGGAGCGCGCCGGTAGCCTGCTTCGCGGCGTGCGCATCAATTACATATACCTGAGCCTTGGGAGGTTCGAGGTTGCGCAGATCGGGAGCAAGAGTGGATTCAAGCTGCTTGGCAATCACCTTGAACTGCGAGGCCTTGCCGAGCAGGCGTTCAAATTCGCTGAGCACCAGTGGGTGCGGTGAGAGCAAACAGACAGTTAGTTTCGGGGACATACGTTTATTGGCCACTGTACTTCAGGGTAGAGAAAGCTGAGCCAAGGGGCAAGGGCCTTGGGGCCAGATGTTCACGAGTCGTCAATGACAAATTCGGGGCATTTTCAAAGGATTAGGGCAAGAATCCGGGAGGCAGGGGGTGTCCAAGCCAGGGCGAGAAGGGCGGCCGAAAATGGTACGGTTCTGGGGCAGGGCCAAGTAAAATGGGAGCATACCCCGAGCAGCCAAACGTCGCATAAAAAGCGCCGGGCGAGATATCGAAGGGCACCGACCGAATGAGAAATTTGAAGGAATCCGAGAAGGCTTTGCGGGAGTTGCTGGCGGAACGCATCCTGGTGCTGGATGGCGCGATGGGTACGATGCTGCAGCAACGAAACCTGACGGCGGAGGACTTCGGCGGCGCGGCGCTGGAAGGCTGTAACGAGAACCTGGTGCGGACGCGGCCGGACGTAGTGCTGGACATTCACCGGAAGTACTTTGAGGCGGGAGCGGACATTGTCGAGACGGACAGCTTTGGCGGGACGCCTCTGGTGCTTGCGGAGTACGGCCTGCAGGCGGACGCCCACGACTTGAACAAGCGGGCGGCGGTGCTGGCGCGGCAGGCGGCGGAAGAGTTTTCGGCGCCAGGGAAGCCGCGGTTTGTGGCCGGATCGATGGGGCCAACGACGAAGGCGATCACGGTGACGGGCGGCGTGACGTTCGAGGGGCTGCTGGATTCGTATTACGTGCAAGCGAAAGGATTGGTCGAAGGCGGCGCAGATTTGCTGCTGGTGGAAACGTGCCAGGATACGCGGAATATCAAAGCGGCGATTTTGGCGATTCAGAAATTGTCACGGAAAATTGGGGCGGCAATTCCCTTTATCGTTTCGGTGACGATTGAGCCGATGGGAACCATGCTGGCAGGGCAAACCGTGGAAGCGATGTGGGCGTCGCTGCGGCACGCGCACCCGCTGGCGTTTGGGATGAACTGCGCGACGGGGCCGGACTTCATGACCGACCATATCCGGACGCTGAGCGCGCTGACGAACGAGTTCGTGTCCTGCTATCCGAACGCGGGGCTGCCAGATGAAGAGGGGAAATATGGCGAGACGCCGGCGTCGCTGGCGGCGCAACTCGAAAAGTTCGTGGACCACGGTTGGCTGAACCTGGTGGGCGGCTGCTGCGGCACCACGGAGAAGCACACCCGCGCGCTGGCGCAGATGGTGGAGGGAAAGAAGCCGCGGGTGCGGCCGGCCGATTCCCATCGCGCGATCTATTCGGGGATCGAAACGATTGAGGCGGATGAGCAGACGCGGCCCCTGCTGGTGGGCGAGCGCACGAATGTGATCGGGTCGCGGCTGTTCAAGAACCTGGTGGCGGAAGAAAAGTGGGAAGAAGCGACGGAAATCGGGCGGCGACAGGTGAAGGGCGGCGCGCACATCGTGGACGTGTGCCTGCAAAGCACGGAGCGGGATGAGAAGAAGGATATTCCGTTCTTCTACGAGAAGCTGATCCGCAAGATCAAGACCCCGATCATGATTGACACGACGGACCCGACGGCGGTGGAGCTGGCGCTGACGTACTGCCAGGGCAAGGCGATCATCAATTCGATCAACCTGGAAGATGGCGAGGAGAAGTTTGAGAAGGTGGTGCCCATCGCGCACGATTTTGGCGCGGCGATTGTGGTGGGGTGCATAGACGAGGATGCGAAGCAGGCGCAGGCGTTCACGCGGGAACGCAAGCTCGCGATTGCGCAGCGGTCGTACGAATTGCTGACGAAGAAGTACGGGATGGCGCCAGAAGATATCGTGTTCGACCCGCTGGTGTTTCCGTGCGCGACGGGCGACGAGAACTACATTGGCGGCGCCGTGGAAACGATGGAGGGAATCCGGCTGATCAAGCAGGCGTTGCCGGATACGCGGACGATTCTGGGAATTTCCAACGTGTCGTTCGGGCTGCCGGCGGGCGCGCGCGAGGTGGTGAATTCGGTATTTCTGTACTACTGCACGAAGGCCGGGCTGGATCTGGCGATCGTGAATACGGAGAGGCTGGAGCGGTTTGCTTCGATTCCGGAGCACGAACGGCGGCTGGCGGAGGATTTGCTGTTCCAGCACGCGGCGAAAGAAGTGCCCGCGGGGCATCCGCAGAGCGAATTGCTGCGGAACGCGCCGGCGGACTGGCGGGAGCAGAGCAAGGAGCAGAAAGCGGCGCTGAACCAGTTTCACATCGCGGCAATCACGGAGCATTTCCGTACGACGAAAAAGAAAGAGAAGTTGAAGGCGGAGGACGTGCCGCTGGACACGCGGCTGGCAAACTACATCATCGAAGGGACGCGCGATGGATTGGTGGCAGACCTGGAGCGGAAACGCGCGGAGGGCACGCCGCCGCTGGATATTATCAACGGGCCGCTGATGGAAGGAATGTCCGAAGTGGGGCGGCTGTTCAACGCGAATGAATTGATTGTGGCGGAAGTGCTGCAGTCGGCAGAAGCGATGAAGGCGGCGGTGAGCCACCTGGAACAATTCATGGAGAAGGCGGACACCGCCAAGCGCGGGAAAATCGTGCTGGCGACGGTGAAGGGCGATGTACACGACATCGGAAAAAATCTGGTGGAAATTATTTTGAAGAATAACGGGTTCGACGTGGTGAACCTGGGGATCAAGGTGCCGCCGGAGAAATTGATCGAAGCATTTCAGGAGCACAAGCCGGACGCGATCGGACTTTCGGGTTTGCTGGTGAAGAGCGCGCAGCAGATGGTGATTACCGCGAACGATTTGAAGGACGCGGGGATTGGCGTGCCGCTGCTGGTGGGCGGAGCGGCGCTGAGCGCCAAGTACACGCAGCAAAAGATTGCGCCGAGTTATGGTGGAACGGTCTGCTACGCGAAGGACGCGATGACCGGGTTGCGGCTGATGAATGAGCTGATGGACCCGGCGACGCGAGAACGGGTGTTGAGCGAGCACGCCATTTCCGGAAACGGCGTGAGCGTGACGGCCACGGTGAAGATCGCGGAGGAGCCGCAGGTGACTCGTTCGCCCAAGGTGCGCACCGATCTGCCGATTCCAAAGGTGGGTTACCTGGAGCGCAAGGTTCGGCTAGTGCCGGATTTGCGCGAGGTGTGGAGCTACATCAATCCCTACATGCTGTATGGAAGGCACATGGGGTATCGCGGGGACTTCGAGAAGCATTTGGCGGCGCGGGAAGCGAAGGCTGCGGAGTTGTTTAACGAGATGGAAGAGGTGAAGCGCGAGGCCGCAACATTCATGAAGGTGCGCGCGGTGTGGCAATTTTTTGAGGCGGAAGCGGAGGGCGAGGCGCTGCACCTGTTTGCGCCAGGCGGCGCGAAGCCAGTGCATACGTGGAAGTTCCGCCGACAGAAGATTGGGGACCAATTGTGCTTGAGCGATTACGTTCTGCCTGCTCGAGAGGGGCAGCGGGATCACGTGGCCGTGTTTGTGGTGACGGCGGGCGAGGGCGTGCGGGAGCGCGGGGAGAAGGCCAAGCACGACGGATATTATTTCAAGTCGCATGGATTGCAAGCGCTGGCGATTGAGACGGCGGAGGGCTGCGCGGAGTGGCTGCACCGGCGGATTCGCGAAGATTGGGGATTTCCCGATCCGGCGGAGATGAGCATGGCGCAGCGATTTACGTCGCGCTATCGCGGGAAACGCTACAGCTTTGGTTATCCGGCATGCCCGGAGTTGGAATACCAGGCGGGGATTTGGAGTTTGCTGCGGCCGGAGGAGATTGGCGTGCAGTTGACGGAAGGATTCATGATGGACCCCGAAGCGAGCGTCAGCGCGCTGGTGTTTCAGCATCCGGATTGTGCGTATTTCAGTGTGGGGGAGAGCGAGGAGTAGTAGTAGCGCCTCGGTGCTCGGACTCCGGGCGCTGCCTCCGCGTCTCTCTACTTCGCGGTGAATTGCGAACACGATATCTTAGTCAGATGCGAGTGAGATCTCTTGGACTGGCGGCGCTCCTGCTGGCGATAGCGGGTCAGACTTTTTTGCTGGCGCAGGAACAGGTTACTGTTCGAGTCAACGCGGCGCAAAAGAAGGGGCCGTTTAAACCCATCTATGGTTATTTCGGATACGACGAGCCGAACTACACCTACACAAAGAACGGCAAGAAGCTCATCGGCGAGCTGGCGGCGTTAAGCGACGCACCTGTCAATATTCGGACGCATTTTCTGCTGGCCACCGGGGACGGGACGGCGAGTTTGAAATGGGGATCCACTAACGCCTATAGCGAAGATGCCTCCGGCGGCGCGGTGTACGACTGGACGATCGTGGACCGCATTTTCGATACCTACCTGGAAGCGCACGCAAGACCTTTCGTCGAAATCGGATTTATGCCCGAGGCGCTGTCGGCAAAGCCGGAGCCGTATCGTCCCACGTGGATTCCGGGCGCGGCGAACAATGACTATTCCATCGGGTGGTCGTATCCGCCGAAGGATTACCGCAAATGGGGCGAGCTGGTGTACCGGTGGGCGCGGCACTGCGCGGAGAAATACGGCAAGGAAGAAGCCGAATCGTGGTATTGGGAAGTCTGGAACGAGCCAGACATCTTTTACTGGCACGGGACGCCGGAAGAGTACAACGAGCTGTACGACTACGCCGTGGCGGGGGTGAAACGCGCTCTTCCGAAAGCACGCGTGGGAGGGCCGGCCACCACGGGACCTGCGAGTGAACAGGCGGCGGGATTCCTGAAGGCTTTTCTTACGCATTGTGCGGAAGGAAAGAACTACGCGACAGGAGGCACGGGCGCGCCGCTCGACTTCGTTACTTATCATGCGAAGGGCAGTCCCCAAATGGTCGAAGGCCACGTGCGCATGGGCATCGCGCGGAGCCTTCAGGATGTGGATGCCGGATTAAAGATTGTTTCCAGCTATGCAAAATTCCGCAATCTCCCGGTGATCTTGAGCGAATCCGACCCGGAAGGATGCGCGGCTTGCTCGGCGCGCATCTACCCGCAAAATGCGTATCGCAATGGACCGCTTTATGCGGCGTACACGGCGGCGGCGATGAAGGGCATCATGGACCTAAGCGCCAGGGACCAAGGCGATATCGAAGGGATGCTGACGTGGGCGTTCGAGTTCGAGGGGCAAGGCTATTTCGATGGCTTCCGGACGCTGGCGACGAACGGCGTGGACAAGCCGATCCTGAACGTGTTCCGCATGGCCGGGCTCATGCGAGGAGATCGCGTTGAGGCTGCAAGCAGCGGCGCGATTCCGCTGGATACGATGCTTGCCAAAGGGGTCCGCGAAAATCCGGACGTGGACGTGATGGCCACGCGCGACGAGCGCGGCATTCACCTACTGGTGTGGAACTACCATGATGACGACGTTGCCGGGCCGGACGCTGCAATCGCTCTTTCGGTGCAAGGCCTGCCGGCCGGTGCGCGGCGCGTTTTGATGAGGCATTACCGGATTGATGCGAATCATAGCGATGCTTACTCCGTGTGGAAGGGCATGGGATCTCCGCAGAAGCCGACGCCGGAGCAACAGAGGCAATTGGAGGCGGCAGGCCAACTGCAATTGCTGGACTCGCCGAATTGGTTGTGGAACGAATCGGGGAGCGTGGCCATCAATTTTGATTTGCCGAGGCAAGGGGTTTCGCTGATCACGCTGGAGTGGTGACGGCGGTTGTCGCTGGGGTTTCAGCATCAGGATTGCGCGTATTTCATTGTGGGGGAGAGCGAAGAGCAGTATCTTCCCCAGTTCTGCAAAATCAGAAACCCCAAGACCCACCCTCACAAACCGAGGATGGGGCACCCTCCGCGTTGCTATGCTTCGCGGGAATTGCGAAGGCGTTATCCTGGCCAAGGATGTGCCGACGCGGAACTTTTACATGACGGTCGGCGCTAATTTCGAAATCCGGCACTTCTCTCACGTGAATTCGCCTCATTTCATTCGAAAATGCCCACGCTAACTCTCTGATTCCGCGTGCCATTCCCACATCGGGATAAAATTGGTCATATTCGAATACTGGTTGATTATATATATTGTTAATACTGTCGGCGCGCCGACAATTTTGTTTCTCCGCCGACATCGCCTCAAGCGATCCACAACCCATGTCTCTCAGGCCAGCATTGTTTGGAAAAGCCGCACCTACGGCGCTTGGGGTTCTGCGTGATCCTGATCCCAGCCCTTACGGACTGGGCTAACTTGTGACGCGCCTCCGGCGCTTGGGGCATAGAGAAAGAGAGGTTCATCGCACAAACGACATGCGGTGGAGCAAAGGTCCTCGCCGAGCGGACTCAGCACGGAAGGATGGGCCCCACATAAGCTCTACCGTCGCGCACCTGAGCCCTTTTCCAATTTGGTTTTTCGAGTTTCGCGCTTCGAGTCTGTTATGCTATGTGGCGGTCCACTCCCTTGCCCCGAGCGCGTCCTGCGAAGGGTCGCACCCACGGAAGCACCGCAAATTTTTCATGAAAAGGCCATTCCAACCATGAGCACAACTGCACCCCTGCGCGCCGTGAAGCGCGCCTTTAATTTCAACGCTGGACCCGCCGCCTTGCCGCTGCCTGTGCTGGAGCGCATCCGCGAAGAGTTGCTGGATTATCGCGGCACCGGCATGTCTGTGATGGAACTCTCGCACCGCTCCGCGGAATTCGAGGCCATCAACAACGCCGCTGAGCAAAACCTGCGCCAGCTCCTGGCCATCCCCGAAGAGTACGCGGTGATCTTCGTGCAAGGCGGGGGGAGCATGCAGTTCACCATGGTGCCGATGAACTTGTGCCTGCCGGGCAAGCCGGTGGATGTGCTGCACACCGGCGCGTGGACCGCGAAGGCCATCGGCGAATTGAAAAAGGGCGTGCTGCACAACATCGCCGCGTCCACGGAAGCGGAAAAGTTTGCGCGGTTGCCGCGGCGCGAGGAGATCAGGCTCTCGCCCAGTGCTTCCTACACGTACATTTGCAGCAACAACACCATCGAGGGCACGCAGTACACGGAGCTGCCCGCTTCGGCGGCGCCGCTGGTGGCGGACATGTCCAGCGACATCGCTTCGCGGCCCATGGACGTTTCCAGGTTTGGACTGATCTTTGCCGGGGCGCAGAAGAATCTTGGGCCCAGCGGCGTGACCGTGGTGATAGTGCGCAAGGACCTGGCGGAGCGCGCGGACAAGAATCTGCCTTCGCTGCTGCAATACCGCACGCACATCAAGGAAAAGTCGCTGTACCACACGCCGCCAACATTCGCTGTGTATGTCCTGGGCCTGGTGACGGAGTGGATCGCGGGCGAAGGCGGGCTGGCCGGGATGCAGAAGCGCAACGAAGCCAAGGCCAAACTTTTGTATGACACGATCGAGAACAGCAACGGCTTCTACCGCTGCCCCGTGGAGAAAGCTTCGCGCTCGCTGATGAACGTGGTGTTCCGCGTGGCCGGCGGCGATGAGGCCGTCGAAAAGCAATTTGCCAAGGACGCCACCGCCGCCAGCTTGATCGGCACGCCGGGGCATCGCTCCGTGGGCGGCATGCGCATCTCGCTGTACAATGCCGTGGGGCTCGACGCCGTTGAAGCCCTGACGGGATTCATGCGCGAATTCCAGCGCACCCGCGCGTGATCCCGGCGCACGGATTTTCATCCGCACGCGATGAACCGCCGCTGGCTGATCGGAGGAACGATGAACCTCTACTCCAATGTTCTGTTCGTGCACATCCTCAGCGCCCTCGGTCTGTTTCTCGGCTACGGCCTGGAGTGGACCGTGAGCGCGTTGCTGCGTCACGCCAGCACCACAGATCAGGCGCGCGCGTGGCTGCGCGTGTACCGCGTGTCGCCGCCGGTGACCGGGGCGGCGCTGGCGGTGCTGATCCTTTCGGGTGGATGGCTCGCTGCGTTGACCGGGGGCATGTACCATGGCTGGCTGATCGTTTCCGTCGCCGGGATTGTGGTGGCGCTGCTGATCGGGTTCGCGCTGATATTGCCGCGCGTGCAGGGGATCCGCGGGGCGCTGCCGGAAGGAAATTTGCCGCTTACGCCGGAAGCCCTAATGAAGTTGCAGAGCGCCGCGCTGCCCACGCTGATTCGCGTGCGCGCGCTGCTGGCGGTGGGCATCGTGTATCTGATGATTACCAAGCCGCCGCTGGGCGCTTCGCTGATTGTGCTAGCGGCTTCGATGGTGCTCGGCCTTCTGTTTTCCGTTACGTCGTGGTCGCGCGGATCCGTTAAGAGTACAGCTGCGTAGCCGGGAGTTCAAAGCCGCAAACTCATTTCCTCAGGGGCTAAAGCCCTTGAAGACTGAGGGCTGAATGTCGGAGCTAAAGCTCCGACCCCCTGAGGAAAAGAGGGCGGGATTGCTCCCGCCCATTTGGCGAGTTTCGCTTTTCGTGTTTCGCGTGCCGGCGCTCGTGAAGCGTAGATTACGCCAGATCGAATAGGAGCACTTCGGCGTCATTCACACCCGCTAGCTCGATGGAGTGCTGTTCGGAAATGGCCGCGCCGTCTCCGGTGTCGAGCGCCTGGCCGTTCAGCGTGACGCTGCCGCGGGCGACTTGCACATACGCATGACGCTGCGGTTTCAGATCGTGCTTGACCGTTTCTCCGGGCGCGAGCAGGGTGGCGTAGAGTTCGTTGTCCTGACGAATCTTCACCGAACCATCACGGCCATCCGGGGAAACCACCAGGCGCAGCTTGCCGCGCTTGTCCGCTTCCGCAAAGTGCTTCTGGTCATACGTGGGCTTGTGGCCCTTGTGGTCCGGGAGCATCCAGATCTGGTAAAGGTGAACGGTTTCCGTTTCGGAGGCGTTGAACTCGCTGTGCGACACGCCCGTTCCCGCACTCATATATTGCACATCGCCGGGGCGGATCACGGAGCCGTTGCCCATGCTGTCGCGGTGCTGGAGCGCGCCTTCCAGGACGTAGGTGACGATTTCCATATCGCGGTGAGGATGCGTGGGGAATCCGGCGCCGCCGGCGACGCGGTCATCGTTCATAACGCGCAGCGTACGGAACTGGGTATGCGCGGGGTCGTAATAATCGGCAAAGGAAAAGGTAAAGCGTGAATCGAGCCAGCCGTGGTTGGCATGGCCGCGCGCGGCGCTTTTGCGGATGTGAATCATGGGGCCTCCTAGTAACGACAGGGGCATGATACTCGTTATAACGACTATTGTCAAGAGGGCAGTCGGCGCAACCCATTAAATGCCTTTATCTCCTTACACATCAGCCCGTTGAGAGCTTTTCCGCGCCTCATTTCCACCCGCGCGCGCTTTGGTGTAGAGTGATATTCCTATGCGGCCGCTCCCCGCACTCGTTGAGGTGTAGGTTCATGGATTCTGCAATGCCTGCAACGCAAGCGAAGGCCGAGGACGCCTCCTCCTCGACGCGCCGCGAGACTTTATCCATCACCGATAATCGCACCGGGAAAGCCTACGAGGTGCCCATCACGCACGGAACGATTCGCGCCATGGACCTTCGGCAGCTCAGGGTGGATCCCGCCGACTTCGGAATGATCAGTTACGATCCGGCGTACAACAACACCGCTTCGTGCATCAGCCGCATCACGTACATCGACGGCGACGCCGGGATTTTGCGGTACCGCGGGTATCCCATCGAGGAACTTGCGGAAAAGTCCACGTACCTGGAAACGGCGTACCTGCTGCTTCACGGGGAGCTTCCCACGACGGCGCAGTTGCAGGATTGGCACGATAACGTCACGCATCACACGTTCATTCACGAAAGCATCAAGAAGTTTCTGGACGGGTTCCACTACGACGCGCACCCGATGGGGATGCTGGTCTCAGCGATAGCGGCGCTATCGACTTTTTATCATGACGCGAAGGACGTGTTTAACGCGGAGTCGCGCAAGAAGCAGACGTACCGGCTGATCGGCAAGATGCCCACGATTGCCGCGTTTTCGTACCGTCACACGCTGGGCATGCCGTTCGTGTACCCGGATAACGAACTGAGCTATCCCGGGAATTTCCTGAACATGCTATTCCGGACGAGCGAGACGCGCTACCGGCCGAATCCGACACTGGAGCACGCGCTGGACATCCTGTTCATTCTGCACGCGGACCACGAACAGAACTGCTCGACGAACACGATTCGCGGCGTGGGCAGCTCGCACGTCGATCCGTACTGCGCGGCAGCGGCTGCGATTGCCGCTCTCTACGGGCCGCTGCATGGCGGCGCGAATGAAGAAGTTCTGCGGATGCTCAGTGAGATTGGCACCATCCAGAAGGTTCCAGAATTCATCAAGCGGGTGAAGTCCGGCGAGACGCGCCTGATGGGCTTCGGCCATCGTGTGTATAAGAACTACGATCCGCGCGCCCGGATTATCAAGAAGATCGCCTACGAGGTTTTCGACCTGATGGGCAAGAATCCGCTGCTGAAGATTGCTTTGGAATGCGAGCGCATTGCGCTCGAGGACGACTACTTCGTGAAGCGCAAGCTCTATCCCAACGTGGACTTTTATACCGGGCTCATTTACCAATCCATGGGGTTCCCCATGACGATGTTCCCGGTGCTCTTCGCCATTCCGCGCATGTCCGGGTGGCTCGCGCAGTGGGAAGAGATGCTGCTGGACCCCGAACAGAAGATTGCGCGGCCCCGGCAGATCTACGTCGGCCAGGATACACGGCCGTACGTGGCCATCGACCAGCGCTCCTGAAAGCGGCAGAACAGCAACAACCACCAGACGCTTTCCCATTTAGGGCGCGGGTGTGGCCGGCAACCGAAGTGTTCAGCAGCTGTCCAAGAACGTTGATACCCATGGGGGTTTGATTTCGCTCCGTGGTGAGACTCACGCAAAGACATCAGATTCATTTATCGGCATATAATCGTGTTTTCTATGCGGCGTAGCCTTTTTGCATACGCCGTTTGCCTTGGCGCTCGACTTTCTTTTCCCACGCTGTATATTGAAAGGTGCGAGGAAATATGGGCCAATCGCCGAACGCCCCGAGTCACGCAGCTCCACGCCGCCGAAGCCAGCGGGTCTTAATGCAGGTCGCTGTTCGCATCCGTGGTAAGAACGCGGAGGGCGGTCCCTTTGAAGAAGAAACATCCACACTGGCCATCAATGCGCACGGCGCTTTGATTCTGCTGCAGGCGCGTATCACCAGCGGCAGCATAGTGCAGATGCAGCACAACAGCACCAAGCAGGAACAGGAATGTCAGGTAGTGTTTCTAGGCCCAGTGCGTTCCGGCAAAGCGGAAATCGGGCTGGAATTTTCCTCTCCCTGCCCTGGGTTCTGGCGCGTCGCCTTTCCTCCTGAGGATTGGTCGCCAAAGCATCCTGAAGCACGCACGGTCATCTCCACGAACGCACACAGGAAATAGCTTCGCTCGTCGTTTCCCTGAAGGTTCCCAAACAGGTTGCAGGAAAACGGTAATTCGCAGAAATCCTGCTTGTCCCTCGATGCTTCTTTCGTGGCTCGGAGCAAGCGGAAAGAGAGATTCCTTACTCCGCAGACTCCTTTCAGAATGCCGCAGGACTACGCCTTGCCAAAATGGAGGCCAGCAATGCTCGACACCTACACGGAGGGAGCGGCCGCAAAGGCGTAGCGCGGCGGGCGATGCGTCAAATTCCTGCAACAAGGTATTGACACTGGCAAAACATTTTGCAAGTATGCTTCGCCCTAAGGCCCTGGGAGATTTGAAATGGCAAACGATTCGCCGCAAGAGCAATTCTACCGGATGGGTTTTTCCCCTTCGCGAAGGCTGACAAGCCGCGTGGAAGCCGCAAAGGATGTGTGGGTGTACTGGGAATGCAGCCACCGCAAGGACGTGTCGCGCGTGCGCAATGTGGGCATGGGCGGATTATTTCTGGAAACACCTCACCGGTTCGCCACAGGGCTGATGGCCAAGCTGCACTTTCTTGTGGATGAAGGACAGATTCGCGCGGAGGCAGCGGTGAGACATATGGAGCCGGGCAAGGGACTTGGGATGCGGTTCACGGCTGTCCATCAGCAGGATGGGCCGCAACTTGCAGCGCTTATGAAGCGCCTTCGCTCGGTGGGCTGAGAATGCCGTTTGCAGTTTAGGGCGGCGCCAAATCCTGAACGTCACTTTCTAAAACTCCGTCTTAATCCCAACATGCGAGCGTGTCCGCAGTTTTCTCCTTCGGGCTCTGGCGGAAGTGTGCCGAGGGCGAGTGGCACGGACCGCTATCTGCTATCATTCCGGGCTTGCGGACAACGGAGGATGCATGAGCCTGGCGCAGCGGCTGGAGGAGGTACGAACGGGGTTTGAGCGGCCGTTCTGGGTGGCCAATATCAGCGAGCTGTTTGAACGGCTGTCTTATTACGCGGCATTTGCCTCGCTGGCACGGTATCTGCACGAAACGCTGAGCTTTCCGCTGGAGCGGGCCGCGGATCTTTCCGGATTGTTTGGCGGGTTGGTGTGGTTTCTGGCGATTTTTGGAGGGGCGATTGCAGACCGGCTGGGATTCCGGCGCGCGCTTTCGCTGGCGTACCTGATTCTCTCCGGGTCGTATTTCCTGCTGGGGTCGCTGGGAGCGCCATGGCTTGCGCCGGTGCGCAGCGCCGTGCCGCTGGTGGTGTTGGTAACAATTGTGTTGATGCTGCCAGCGCTGGGTGTCGCACTGGTGAAGCCCTCGGTGGTGGGAACGACGGCGCGCGCATCGAATGAAAACGTGCGTTCCCTCGGGTATTCCATCTACTACACACTAGTGAATATAGGGGGGGCGCTGGGACCGTTCGTGGCGTCGTGGGTGCACAAGAATCTAAGCGTGGAAAATGTGTTTCGCGTTGCGTCGCTGAGCGTGTTCCTCATGTTTTTTGCGGTGCTGCTGTTTTTTCGAGAGCCGCGCAAGTCTGGGGACGCGCGCACGGAAAGCCTGGGCGTGACGATTCGCAATTTCGCCCAAGTGGTGAAGAATCCAAAGTTCATGATTTTCCTGCTGATTTTTTCGGGTTATTGGATCGTGTATTGGCAGGAATTCATCACGCTGCCGATCTATGTGCACGATTACGTGGACGGCAAGGCGGACACGGAGAGGATGCTCTCGACGGGACCGCTTGTGGTGATTGCGTTCACGGTACTGTTCAGCGTGCTGACACAGAAGATAACGGCATTTCGGGCGGTGGTGCTGGGGACGCTGATTGCGATGGTGGCGTTCGCGATTCTAGCGGTGCATGCGAGCATCGTCGCGGTATATGCCACATTGGTGGTGATCGCGGTTGGAGAATTGATACAGCAGCCGCGCTACTACGATTACATCTCGAGGCTGGCGCCCCCGGGACAGCAAGGCACGTACATGGGCTTTGCGTTTTTGCCGCTGGGCATTGGGGCATTTGCTTCGGGCCGCATTGGCGGGGCGCTGCTGCATCATTTCGGTGAAGTGCAGCACCGGCCGGAACGGTTTTTGTGGGCCTTGGTAGGGATTGGATTGGCAACCACGGCGATGTTGTGGATTTACGATCGCGTGGTGATGCCGGGGAGAGAAGAAAAGAGCGGCGTTTAGGAAAAGTGCGCGGCCCTCCTACATGTGAAAAACCAAGAGCTAAGATAGGAAATCAGGTGGTGTTCGATCGTAAGAGCCCACCGTTCATCCCGAAAAAGCATCGGGATGGCGCAGAGATCGCAAAATACGCGAAGGATGGGGCACCCTCAAGTTCATTCGTGAGCCGCAGTTGGAAAGAAAACCCAGGAGGACTGATCAGAAGATTGGCCACCAAGAAGACCGCAACGGGATACCTCAGAAGGCGTTTCCTACAAGGGAAAAGTGCCGGCAACAAAGCTACCGCGGGGAAGTTAGTTGACCATGCGGCGGAGGGATTCGAGGGCCTGGCGAGCGAGGGTGTAACGAGGCTCGAGGTTGATCGCTTCCTGGAACGAGCGCATAGCCTGGCCATACATCTCTTTTCCAAGATACGCGCGGCCCAAGTTGTAGTGGGGAAAATGGCGCGGTTCGTAACGGCGCGCTTCAACGGCCTGCTGCAGCCAGGGAATGGCTTCGTCGAACTGCCCCAGCTCGATCAGGTAGGCGCCAATATCGTTATAGGGATTGCCGAAATCGGGATCAAGCTCGATGGCGCGCTTGCATTCGGAGATGGCCTCGAGAAGGCGGCCCTGAAAATGGTAGGTCCAGCCAAGAAAGGTGTGCGCTTCAGCGGTGGGATGAAGCTCCAGAGAAGACTGATAGAGCTCGGCGGCGCGGTCGTAATCGCCTTCCATCTGGGCCTGGTAGGCGTCCTGGAGGACCTCCCACGCCCGGGTCAAAGTCTCCTGACTCATAAGGCCATTGTGAAGGGAAATTTAGAGGAACGTCAAAGGTACGAAGGTGCTAGTTGTGCATAACCACAAACTGTCCTTTTTGACGGGTCGTGGGTGGAAATTGGCCGCCAGAATGTGGAAAATAGAGAAGTCCTGAACTGAGTGAAAAGGGGGAATCGTGAGGAAGTTTTCATTGAGCTTGGCAGTTTTGGCGGGGTGCGTGGCGCTCGTGGCCGGAAGCGCCCTGCTGGGGCAGGAATCCGGCAAGAAATCGAGCAACAATGCCGCAGCGGTTGCGCGCGGCAAGACCATTTTTCAGCAAAAATGCACCGTGTGCCACTATGACACGAGCGATCAGAAGAAGATTGGGCCTGGCCTGAAGGGCATTTCCAAGCGCGGCACGTTCAGCGTGAATGGCAACAAAATCACGGACGAGACTTTGAAGACGTGGATCGAGAACGGCGACCAGTTGATGCCTGGACTCAAGGATAGCCTGGAAGCGTCGCAGACCAAGGATGTGATTGCGTACGTGAAGACGCTGTAGGCGGGCGGAGGGGAAAGAAGGGGTAGCGGCGCCCTGAAGATTTGGAATTGAAGTGAAAACCCCCGATGACCTGCGGGCGCAGGCTGCCGGGGGTTTTCGATATTACAATCTCCCGAGCGGGAGAAAGAATCTACTTCAGAACGGCATCCTTCAGCACCTTCGCCGGGCGCAAACGGACAACCGTCTTGGCCTTGATCTTGATTTGTTCGCCGGTCTGGGGGTTGCGGCCAAGGCGCGCCTTGCGGTGAGCCTTTACAACGCGACCGATCCCGGGAATGACGAACTTGCCCGCGCTACCCTTGGCTTCTTTCACGGCGAGCTTGTGGAGCTCTTCGAAAAAGGAAGCAACGGTCTTCTTGGCGGTGCCGACCTTTTCCGCAATGTGCGCGACAATCTTTGTTTTGCTCAGTGGCTTGGCTGCCATTTCTTTTGCTTATCCTCCTGAATTGTCTATCCACCCCGAACGTATCGAGGCCAGCCGCGAGCGAAAAACCCCTATTTATCAAGGAAAAACTCGGGCCGAGACAAACTATAACGAAGGGAAAAGGGGAACGCAAGGGGAAAACAGCAAAAATCACTGGAAAAACGCGCTTTTTTTGAGGGCATGTGCAAAACGCCCAGCTTTCATGCGGTAATACGCAATGCCCTGAAGCAAACTGGCGGCCAGCGGTGCTGTGTTATCCTTGCGCACTGCGCTTAATGAAGGAGAAAAGGTGATGAGCGATAGTCCAAGGTGGCAGGAAATGGAACGCGAAATCGCGGCGGTAGCGAAGCTGGGGCGGCGGCCCGTGGCGGTCACCTATTTGGACGCGGAACCCGCAGGAATCAAGAGGTTCAAAGGCTCGGAACCATCGGGTTGCAGTTTCTGGCGTCTAGCGGCGGAAGGGAGCACCTTCTATACCGTTCCAGAGAATCACTTTAACTGCGCAGTGGGCGCATATACCCACAACATCCCGCTTTCGCCGGAGCGTGAGAAAGAGACGGAGCAGACGCTGAAAATGATGTTTGAGCTGGGCTATGTGCGGCCGGAAGAAGTGCCGCAAATCCCACGGCTGGCGAAAGGGCCCAAAGCGGTGATCTATTCACCATTGGGAGAGGCTACAGCGACCCCGGATGTGGTGCTGTTTGCGTGCAAACCAGCGGGGGCAATGCTGTTGCAGGAGGCCGCGAACCGCGCGGGAGTGGGCAGTGGCGCGCCGGGACTGGGGCGGCCGACGTGCATGGCGCTGCCGGCTTCGATGCAACATGGAGCGATGACCAGTTTAGGATGTATCGGGAACCGCGTGTATACGGGGCTGGGTGAGGATGAGCTGTACGTGGTGCTGCGGGGAAAAGATGTAGCGAGGGTCGCGGAGGCACTGAAGACGATCGAGAGCGCGAACGTGGCATTGCGGGACTATGCGAAGGGACGCCGGGAACAGCTCTCGACTCTGTGAGATGGTGGCCGGAACTGCCTACAAGGACGCCAGGCCCTCATAGAAATAGGCAATGGCCTTGATGCCACTGAAGTAGTTCTCCAGAAGAATGTGTTCGTCTGGTGCGTGGGCGTTTTCGTCCGGCAGACCGAAACCAATCAGGACACAGGGAACTTTAAAGGTGTCGTGCATCTGGGTGACGAAGGGGATGGAGCCACCTTCGCGGATGAACACGGCCTTCCTGGCGAAGCCCTTTTGCAGAGCCTCCTGGGCAACCTGGAAAATCGGCGCGTGATAGGCGGCAACCCAGGGCTTGCCGGTGCTGAGGACCTCGAATTTGCAATGCACGGTCTTGGGCAAGAGCTTGCGAATGTGGGCCTCGACGAGCTTGGCGACTTTCTTGGGATCCTGGTTGGGGACGAGCCGAGTAGAGAACTTAGCGTAAGCTTTGGAGGGGATGACAGTCTTGGCGCCTTCGCCCTGGTAGCCGCCCCAGATGCCGTTCAATTCGAGCGTTGGGCGAATCCACAGGCGCTCGACGGTGGTGAAGCCCTTTTCGCCGACGTAGGCGGGCGCTCCCACGGCATGCTGGAAATCCTTCGCCTTCCAGGGCAATTTGTTCAGGGCTTTGCGCTCCGCAGCGGGAGCTTTGGCGACGTCGTCGTAGAAACCGGGAACGGTGACGCGGAAGTTTTTGTCGTGAAGCTTGGCGAAGAGTTCGGTGAGAACGGTCAGCGGATTGGGAACCGCACCGCCATAGACACCGGAGTGCAGATCGCGCACCGGGCCGGTGAGCGCGATCTGATAGTAGTTGAGGCCTCGGAGACCGTAGGTGATGGAAGGCACGCCCTTGGCGAGCATGGCGGTATCGGAAACGAGGAGCGCGTCGGCCTTCAGCTTTTCCTTATGGCTCTGGACGTAATCCCAAAGGCTGACACTGCCGACTTCCTCTTCGCCTTCGATGAGCACCTTGATGTTGACGGGGAATCTCCCGTTCAGTTGATGAAGCGATTCAAGGGCTTTAAGGTGGATGTGCACCTGGCCCTTGTCGTCGGCGGTGCCGCGGCCATAGAGATTGCCGTCGCGCGATTGGGGCTCGAAGGCGGGCGAGGTCCAAAGATCGAGGGGCTCGGCGGGCTGCACGTCATAGTGGCCGTAGAAAAGGACGCTGGGTTTTCCAGGAGCTTCGAGGGATTCCGCGTAAACCAGGGGATGAAGATTAGTGGGCACGATTTCGACGGTCTTGAAGCCTGCGGCACGCAAGCGATCAGCAACCCACTGGGCGGCGCGTTCGATATCGGGCTTGTTTTCGGATTTGGCGCTGACGGAAGGAATGCGCAGAAATTCCAGGAGTTCCACGAGATGCTGGTCGCGGCGGCCTTCGATAAATTCAGTAAGGTTCATAAATCCCCCTGGGCACAAAAATTCGCTTGCCCATATGAAAACTCAAAAATTTCCAAGAAAAGCACGGCAGCGGGATGCAAGCGAGGTTCGGGACAAGATGCCGGAGCCGCTGGCTTTATTCTAAAGCTTGCCGAAACAGGGTACAAGCCAGTCCCAAGAAAGCGAATTGGCACTTGGGAAACACCCGTCCGGAAGGGCAATTGACGAGGTTCCGGGTAGGACCGCATGATGGGCGCATGAACGAAGCGCTCTATACGACGTCGCGGCGCAGCCAGCGCGTCTTCCACAAGGTGAAGCTGCAGGCCCAGGGCCGTAGCCAGGATGGGCGGAAGTTTCGCGAAATCTGCGAAACACTGGTGGTGAACGCCCATGGAGCTCTGCTGAGGCTGCGTCACGAGGTAAACAGCAGCGAGATTCTGGTGCTGGTCAACCCGCTGACCCTGGAAGAACAGGAATGCCGGATCGTGTTCCTGGGAGGAAGTGGTGAGCACGGCCAACGGGTGGGAGTGGAATTCCTGACGCCGGCGCCGCACTTCTGGGGCATCGATTTTGACACGCGGGCGCTGCCGCATTCGGCGGAGGACGGCCAGACGCATTGAGGGTGCAACGGCTGCGCTGAAAGGGATCGCGCCTCAGAAAACTTCTGCAATTGCAATTCTTCCAAAATTCCACCAGGAATCGCCACATCCCCACCGGTAAGGAAGCCGCAAAAAAAACCATTCGTCATGAGGGTGAGTTTTCAGGGGTGTGCCTGTTCGCGCCCTTCATGACAAAGTCGGCACAGTCGCCATAGCTGTTCGCACCGTCGCCAGTTCACAGGTAGTCGAACAGGGTCATGAATCCAAAGTCCATGTGGAGCTGCTGGTGACAATGAAAAAGCGTGAGTCCGGGATTATCAGCGGTGAAGCGGATTTCCACTTCCTGGTATCCGCCGACCATCACGACATCCTTCATTACCCCTGCCAAAGGGTGGCCGGCAATTTTGGTGAGTTCAAAGGAGTGACGATGAAGATGGATGGGATGAATATCGTCGCTGGCATTGCGCATACGGATGCGGTAGCGCCTGCCCTGGCGGAGATGATAAGCGGCGGTCATCATCTCTTCGGAAAACACCTGGTCATTGATAGACCATAGGTTGAAGCCGTGTTCCGCGGCGTTTTGTTTGGCAAAGATCATTTCTATCAGTTCGTCCGGTTCGGAGGCGGGAGCGTTCTGCTTCGCGAAACGCGCATAGTTCCAATGAAACGGCTTTGGCGGAGTCCACAGCGGTTTGCCCTTGTGTCCCGCGTATTCAACCACAATGGCCATGCCGTGAGCGCGGTCATCGTCCGCAAGATCACCCATCAGCCACACGCCCGGATGATTCATCTCGACGAGGGCGGAAATTCTTTCCGCAGTCCCGAGCCAGAGCGCGGGAACCTCGGCAGGCGTGGGTACGGGATTGCCGTCGAGGGCCACGACCCGAAAGGTGTGCCCAGGCAGCGCGAGGCTACGAATTTCCGTGGCGCTGCCGTTCAGTATGTGGAAAAGAACGCGCTCACCATGCTTCACGCGAACTGGTTCGCCGTGCCCTGACATTCGGCCATTGATTGTGAAAAACCGGTAGCCCACTTCGTAGCCGTGTGGCATGCCTTTTGCGAGCGAGGCTTTCATTGCGGACTCGCCGGAAGTTTCCAACTCCTTCACCTTCGTGGCTGGAGCGAGGAAATCCATGGCCATGTCGCCGCCCTGGCTGAACGACGGTTCAAACTCCTTGAGGACGAGAAAGACCTCGCGGTCATAATTTCCCGGTTCGCGCTTGGGTTCAATGTAAACCGGTCCAACCTGGCCGCTGTACTGCCCCGCGTGTAGATCGGCCCCTGCGCGATTGTGCGTGTGATAGAAACGGAAACCCGCGGGCCGCGGCGTGAACGCAATGCGACGATTGCCGTGTGCAGGAATGAATGGCGTGCCTTCTTCCGCCGCGCCGTCTACATCCGGCGAAAGAAACTGGCCGTGCCAGTGAAGTTGTTCCGGGGCATCCGTGTCGTTGTAAATGTCCACCACTGCCTGCTGCCCTTCCTTGAAACGCAGCAAGGGGCCGGGGAATTGACCGTTGTAGGTAATAGCAGACACGATGCGGTTGGGCGCTAGCTCGATAGGAGTGTTCGCGATGCGCAGAGTGTAATCGGTCGAGGACTCCGGAACTCCTGGCCCCGTGCCACCAACGACAGTGTTTCCCAGAAGTGCAGTGCGCGGTCGGAGCAGCCCCGCGCCAGCAATGCTGGCCAGCTTTAAGAATTGACGACGCGAAGTAGGAACTCTGCTCATGGCGTCACCTCTTAGGATTCTCGCGAAGGCGTTCCTGATACGCCTGGCGCCTCCGGCAATGTAGCCGATACTTCGTAGAGTACGCCAGAATGGAGACGGGAGAACAAGGGACCGATTGAAAGCTTGATATCAGCGTGTCCGTGCGGACGCTGGGGCGGTGCCGGCGGCCTTGCCATTGCGTTCGTGCTTTACTGCGAGCCTGAGCTTCACTTTGATTGCGCCAGGCACCGGATCTTCGGAAACCACGTAGAGGTACCCGCCGCCACAACCCGAATACATGGCACCCGCGTAGCGTTCCTGGTAGTACGCCAGCAAGCCTAGCAAGTCGACCGTGATGAGCGGATGCGCGACGGTGTTTGGTAGAAGCGCTTCCCAACAGCTCATGCATTCGTTTAGGGAGGCACCCAGCTTTGCAGTGTCTTTGGCCAGGATTGCGGCAAAGCAGGCCTTGCCGGATTGGCCCAGGCGACGCACCCACTCGGCGTTCAAGTGTTGTTCGTCAAGGGGACTATAGCCATCGGGGCGCTGTGCGATCGGCAGAAGGTGAATCACCTCCTCCAGCCAGCGTCCGACTTCAGGATCGTTGCAGGATTCGACGCGGGCGGGAAACAACCCACCGGCGAACTCATAGTCGTAGTCAAGCCTATTGATGCCGGGCAGGATCAGGCCGGCCATGTCCTGAGAACCGGACGGGCTTGCCTTCCCCTTGTTTTCCGCCTCATAGAGTTCGCGCACCAATGCCATTGGATCTTTGTCTGGCAAGCCGTCGTTCCAAAGCTGCTCGGCGATTCTTCGCGTGCTGGTGGCCATTCCGGCGCGGTCCATGTAGCGAAAAGTGGGCTCCAGTCCGACGACGACCATGGAACCCGGCGGGTCAGGGTTGAGCCTGGATACGAAGGGCTGATCAATCCAGCCACCGGCCAGCGCCATACGATAGGGGAGACTCCCAATGGGGTTGGTCATCGTTAGCGCCCTTTCCCGGACCGTGAACGTTGCCTAGCTTTTGAGTTGCACCACTGCAAAGGGGGCATCCTTTCCCCAGGCATTTGCCAATGCCAGAACTATGCCGACTCTAAAATCATGTTCGCGTACTGCACGGTGTCGCCGGTCCGGATCAAGCCAATGGCCAACGGGACGCGAAGCTTGAATTGCGTGTGCGGTTCAAAAGTTACAGGAATCTCGCCGAAACACTGCTCGAAGCTGTGCACCGTGTGCAAATCGTTGGCACGGCGGAATTCTTCGGCCATCACGATTTTCCCGATCACAAAATTGGCTTGAATTGCTTTTAGGACTTCCAAAACGCGGGGAATGTTGTCGACGAGGGAGATATCGACAGTTTCGATTTGCGGCCAGTAGGGGAACCCGCGGTCGGCGATTACCAGCGTGTTGGTGTGACGGACGCGGCTCAACAACGAATTGATGGCGGGATTGAGGATTCCATTTTTCAGCATAGTCACCGTCCCCATGAGCTCGTTACAGCGTTCACTTCAACTATTGTCAACAATCGACCACGTGAGTCTGGGCCTGAGTGCGTTCTCGATCATCATGCGTCATCCGGGCCGATTGAATCCGCGAACGCCGCAGTTGAAACTGGGTTTGGTCAATGCGGACAGCAATTTCAGAAGAACTGTAGCGGTCCGCGGCCAAAAAGCGGTTCTTTTGTTCCGGGGTTGCGGACTCGACATTCAACAGCCACAACCAGCTTCGGAAGTCTTGGTGCTCCTGCAATGCCGGAAACACTCGAGCGTTCCACAGAGTGCGCTCGCGCTGCGGCACCTCGAATGGCCAAATATCGGAAGGGACCGCACCGATTGCACCCAGCCACTTCTGAAGAGGCTGGCCGCAAAATGTGCCGCCCTCTTCGGCGGAGTGTTTAAACGTATCATCGATGCCGTAATACCGGAGAAACCACACATTTTCACCTTTGCGGCTGATACCAGCAGAAATATCCAAGCAGGCACCTTTGGGGAGGCTGAGGGGTTCCACGACGTCGACACCGACGATGGCATTGAAACCTTCGAGGGTCAGGGTGCCGCGGACAGAACAACCTTCAAGCCACGCGTGATCCGCGGTGATTTCACAGCAAACATCGCAATTCAGGATCAAAGAGGTCGGCGCAGATTTGCCCGAATCTTCTGAAAGCAGAGCGATTCCACTCGTAATCAACTGGCGGGTCGTACCAAAGTGGAGGAACTTGCAACGCGGAAGGATGTGAAGATTCAGGGGAATTTGTCGCAGGGAACTGAACCACTCCGCAAGGAGCGGGCGATCAAGGGTTGAGCCGCTTGCTCGCACGTTATCTGCGTACTGTTCGAAGGCCGTATCGGTCCCTAGCGCACAACAAATTTCACGGTACAGGTCGATACCGTGGGAATACAGGGCAGCGCGCGCCTCTGTTTTCCAATCCAGCGCAGGTTCGCCATGTTTCTGGGGAGTTTTCGCGAAAAAGGCACGCAGCAATTGAATCGCGGCGCCGGCATCAAGACTCATAACGCCAAGATCAAGTAGGGATTCTCCCTGCGCGTTGACTGCCCCGGCAGCGAGTTGCGCGTCAGGCGATGGCTTTTGCAGAAACTGCCTTACTGAGCCATCCTTAGCAGCGCAAAAAACGCCGTGATGGGTCGCTTCTTGCGACGAGGCGAAGGATCCCAGCGCCGTGATTCCGGGGCGAGCAAACTCCAAGGCTGAAGCATCGAATAGAATCAGAGCATCGCCGGAGGCAACCACCACTTGCCCCCGAGATCCTTCCGGAAGCTTGAGAAATGCAGGCACGAGCCGGTCAAAAAGCGTGGAAGCAATTGAGGGTTGGCCCTCGGCTGGGATAGAAACAAACATCTTGCCGCAGTGGGAGTAGGCCGGCAGGCGGCGGGAGTCGCCACCGGCGTGGACAATCAGAATACGGAGACCGCTCAGAATCGCCCCGGCTTCCTCGAAACTGGCAGGACCAACGGCGGGCCGCTCGTGATGCAGGACGCAAGCTAAAGAATGGAGCGTGCTTCCGCCGCTGCCAATGCGCTTGCCATCGATATCGGGAATTACAAGACAATGGCGAACCTGCGAGATTTGTCCGGTTTTCTGGCGCTGCTGAATCTGATGGTCATAAGCCTGGGCTTGCTGGTCATTCGCGGCCGTAACGATCAAATAGTCCCAGGTTCCCGTCATGTTTGGCATGTGCGCCACGCTGTGGTTCGAGCTCAGGACTAAGTGTTGGTGAATTCCTGTACAACCCCAGCCGCACCCTTCTCGCGAGCAAGATACTGGTCGTAAATCCAGGCGTAGGTTTTTTCCAGGCCAGCTTGCAGCGGGATACCGGGCTCCCAGTTCAGGTATTTCTTGATCAGGGTGTTGTCGCTGTTGCGTCCGTTCACGCCCAGCGGTGCATTGAGGTTGTGTTTGCGCTCCAGGTGAATACCGGCAATCCCTTCCACAAGATCGGCCAGCCGGTTGATACTGACGGCCTCACTCGAGCCCAGGTTGATGGGTTCCAGAATTGCCGAATTCATGATCTTCTGGATGCCCTCCAAGCAATCATCAATATACATGAAGCTGCGCGTCTGAACTCCCGTGCCCCAAATTTCGATTTCGTGCTTCTTCGTCAATTTCGCTTCAATGACTTTCCGGCAGATGGCCGCCGGGGCTTTCTCTCGCCCGCCAAACCACGTGCCCCAGGGGCCATAGACATTGTGGAAGCGCGCCACTCGTGTGTAGAGGCCGAAGTCCTCGCGGAAGTGACGGCACATGCGCTCGGAGAACAGCTTTTCCCAGCCGTAGCCGTCTTCGGCCAGCGCGGGATAGGCATCTGCTTCCTTCAGCAGGGGCGCTTCAAAGCTCGTTTGCTTGTCACCGTTGTAGACGCAGGCCGAGGATGAGTAGAAGTAGCGGGCCACGCCATGCTTCAGGGCCGCTTGAAGCATATGCGTGTTGATCAGCACCGAGAGCATACAAAGGGCTTTGTTTTTCTCGATGAATCCCATGCCGCCCATGTTGGCGGCGAGATTGTAAATATCACGCGCGCCCTTGGCCGACGTTTCGCAGTTTTGCTTTTCATTGAGATCCAACGAGAGATTTTCAACGTCGGCGAATCGCTGGTACCAATGAGGCAAGGGCTTGATGTCGACCGCGCGAATGCGTTTGTAGCCCTGTGCCCGCAGGGAGGCAACAAGAGCGCCGCCGATAAAGCCACCGGCGCCGGTGACAAGCACAAGATCGTCATGAGGCATGATTGTTCTCCATAAACCGTTACAGTTATCGATTACTGTAACGCACTTCGTAAAGAAAAGTCAAGATTGCCGACCTGCGAACACCGCTGAACGCGTTGAGCAGTCATTTCCATTAGTCCTAAGGAACGCGCACCGACGGCGGCTTCTGGAATTCGATCTTGAACGAGTAGGCGTAGTTACCTGCTTTCTGCGACGGCAATTGAATGTGCAAGCCGTCCGATTTGAGCTGGTATGTCAGCGGAGATCCCTGACCCAAGAGCGAGATCGAAACAATGCTCTGGCCGGAGAGCGCGGCCTCGTTTAGAGAGTAAATGACGGCTTCGCCGGAGTCGGGCCAAGCCAGTTCGATGGCGTAAAGAGAATTGCCTTTCGAGGTGAAGCGGAAATCCTGAGCGGTGAAAGCTTTCGTCTCCGTATCGTGAAAAGCGCCCTCGACGATTGCCGTGGGGCCTTCGCCGAACTTGGTCCAAGCACGCGTGCCGTAGATGGCTTCTCCGTTGGCTTTAAGCCAGGAACCGATGTCGCGGAGGATGGTTTGGACTTGCTCGGGAATGGTGCCGTCTGAACGCGGGCCAACGTTCACGAGGAGATTGCCGTTCTTGCTGACGATGTCAACGAGCTGGTGAACTATGGTTTCGGCTGATTTGAAACTGTCATTCTCGATGTAGCCCCAGGATTTGTTGCTGATGGAGGTGTCCGTCTGCCAATAGAGCGGGCGAATGCCCGATAGCTGGCCGCGTTCGATATCCAGGACGGCAGAGCGCTCCTCGATGGCGCTGTCCTTATAGTTGATGACGGGCACTTTGCCCTGACTTGCGGCGTGGTTGTAGTAGAAGGAGGCAAACTTCGCGACATGCCTGCGGGCATTGGGCTGCCCGATCCACCAATCGAAGTACATGATGTCCGGCTCGTACTTCTCCACAATTTCCGCATCGCGAGCGAGCCAATCATCGAGGTATTCGTTGCTGAGATAGGTCCAATCCTGGAGCAAGGTCTTCTTGCCCTCCAACCAGACATGCGCGGGGCCGTAGAATGCCAGGTACCTGGGATCATTCACGTCCGAATCGATCTTCCGGCCGCCCTCGAGGAAGAAATTGTGTTCGATCCGGTGGGAGGAAGCGCCCAAGCGGAGGCCCCGTTCACGTAGGGCTTTTGCGAGTTCGCCATAGATATCGCGGTGCGGGCCCATTTTTACGGCGGTCCAATCAGAGAGGCCGCTGTCGTACATGGCGAAACCATCGTGGTGTTCAAAGACGGGAACAACGTACCTGGCCCCAGAGGCCTTAAAGAGCTCGGCCCATTGGACGGGATCGAAATGCTCGGCCTTGAAACGTGGGATGAAGTCTTTGTAGCCAAACGTCGAAGGAGCGCCATACCTGGCGAGGTGGTGCTTATATTCGTCCGAACCTTCCTGATACATATTGCGCGGATACCATTCATTGCCAAAGGCCGGGACCGAATAGACGCCCCAGTGGATGAAGATGCCAAACTTGGCGTCCTTGTACCAGTCCGGGGCTTCGTAGTGGCGAAGTGACTCCCAATCGGGACGATAAGGGCTGGCGTTCGCGGTCTGGTCGACGTCGGTCAAAAGAGCTTTGCGCGCGGCGTCGTATTTGGCGCTGGCCTTCTGCCAAGCTTGATCCATCTCCTGCGGGGATTGAGACGCAGTTGGCTTTGTACTAGAGGAAGAGTCCTGTGCCAGGACGTGAGCCTGGCCGAGAAGCAGAAGACCCAGGCATGCCGCGGATATAAAAGTTCGCCAGATGTTATTTCGCAAGCGAATTACTTTCATTTGCCCTCCTCGTACGCCAGTGATTCTTCTGGTGGCTAAACTAAACAAAGATTGCACAGCTTTACCTCCCGGGTTCGCTAACGGTTGCGGACATAACTGCCCGCCGCGAGCCCAAAAACGAATAAGCACATATATACATGTAAGCGATCAGCGGAATCGAGTAGCCCAAAGCCAAACCGTGGAACTTCTCTGCGATCAGGCCCATGAGCGGAGTGAGAACCGCGCCACCCACAATCGCCATGACCAGAAAGGAGCCGCCGATTTTGGTGTTTGGGCCTAGACCTTTCAGGCCAAGCGCGAAAATCGTGGGGAACATGAGCGACATGAAGAAGCTGGTGAGAAAGATGCACCAGATGCCAACCCAGCTCGGGTGGAGGACTGCGACGGAGACCAGGACCATATTGGCCGTGGCGTAGGCCCCCATCAGGCGGCTCGGTGAGACGAAGCGCATTAGATAGGCAGAGACGAAGCGGCCCACGCCAAACGCGGCCAGCGTGCCTGTAAGGAAATAGCCGGCGATCTTTTCGGGCCGGTGGCCGTACTCCTGAACGTAGGTAATGAAGTAGCTCCACGTGCCGACCTGGGCCCCTACGTAAAAGAACTGCGCGATGACGGCCAGGAGGAAATGCCTTTGGCTGAGAAGTTGGCGAAAGCTGCCGCGCTCGCTGTGGTCGGCCTCGTCTTCGCTGGCAATCACGGGAAACTTCGTGCGGATGATGAGCAGGGCCCACACCACGGCGACGACGCCGATCACCAAATAAGGACGAATAACACGCAAGGTTTCGAAGCGGAGATACGCCTCGTAGGTATGCGCCGCCTGGCGCGCCGCAATTTCCTGTGGATTCAACTCGACACCGGAAAAGATGAATATCGTGCCGATCAGCGCCCCCGTAATAGAGCCCAGAGGATTGAACGCCTGCGAGAAATTCAGGCGGCGCTCCGAACTGTCCGGATCGCCGAGCTGGGCAATGAACGGATTGGAAGCCGTTTCCAGAAAGGAGAGCCCGCTGGCAATCACAAACAGCGCGAAAAGGAAGAAAGCGTAACTACCGCTCAGGGCGGCCGGCCAAAACAGGAATGCGCCCGCGGCATAGAGCAGCAATCCCACGACGAAACCCGCTTTGTAGCCTGCTCGCTTCATCATGAGGCCCGCGGGAATCGCCAGAAGGAAATAACCCAGGTAGAAGGCGGATTGCACCAGACCGGCCTGAAAGCGTGAAATCTCGAATGACTTCATGAAGTGCCGGATCAATACGTCGTTCAGGTTATTGGGGATTCCCCAGAGAAAGAAGAGTGCGGTAACCAAAATGAATGGGACGATCTGCCCTACAGGAAACAATAAATGCCTGGCAGCCGATGCCGTTACGCCCGGGGCATTCCCAACTTGAGGATTCGCCATCTTCTATCCTTTCCTGATCGCGGAGCTTCCGCGCGCTAGAGAGTACACTTCACTGGCCACACCGCCAAGAATCATTTCCCGCTCCGCGATGGAGAGGGGACGTATGAATTCCTCGACTGTGAAAAACCAGGTTTGATAGGTCGTCGCCAGAAGGCAAACGGGCCAATCCGAGCCGGCCATCAAACGTTTGGGACCGAAGGCTTGCAGGACGACATCGAAATAGGGTTGCAGGTCCGCTGGGCGCCAGTTCTTCCAGTTTGCCTCCGTTACCATGCCGGACACCTTGCAAAAGACATTTTGCCGGCGCGCCAACTCGAGAATGTTCTTCCGCCAGGGTTCGAGTTCGCGTTCACGAATGCGCGGTTTGGCCATATGGTCCAAAACGAATACCTGCGCAGGATGACGATCCACGAAGGAGATAGCTGCCGGAAGATGCCGCTCAAAGATCAAGATGTCGTAGACCAAGCCGTATTGCTTGAGTAGCGCAACACCCGCGTTGAAGTCTGGCCGATGCGTGAAGTCATCGTCCGGTTCATCCTGAATTACGTGGCGCAGGCCCTTCAGTTTCTCGGACTCCTGCAAACGCTCGATAATCGCGGGGAACTCCGGGCCGGCCAGGGGCGCCCAACCCACAACTCCGCGAATAAAGTCAAAGTCATCGGCGAGGCGCAGCAGCCAAGATGTCTCCTCAAGAGTCTGCCTTGCCTGAACCGCGACGCTGCCGTGAACCCCAGAACCCAAAAGCTCTCGGTGCAGATCTTCGGGAAGAAAATCGCGTGCCAGCAAGCCCATGTCGTCAGCAATCCACCCGTATTCTTCTTTTGCGTAACGCCAGAAGTGATGGTGGGCATCAATTCGTTGAAGCATTGTTTTCAGGCTTCCCGGAAGGCCAATCCAAATTGAACGCGGAGGCGATACCGACTGGCACGCCCCACGGCTGCCTCGGAACGGCCGCTGCTGTTTCGCCGTTGAGCCGGCTCATTGATTCACACCGCTGGCGAGGATGCCGCCATCCACGGCGAGAAGTTGTCCAGTAACGAAGGCGGAGGCGTCGGAGGCAAGAAACACGGCGGCGCCCACGAGTTCCTCGGCTTTGCCGTAGCGGCCCATGGGCGTGCGCATCAGGAATTCGCGCCCGCGTGCGGTGCCGTCCAAAAGCGAGGCGTTCAAGTCCGTACGGAATACGCCGGGAATAATCGCGTTGACCAGGACGCCATGGCGCGACCATTCCACAGCCAGCGATTTTGTAAGCGAGCCGACGCCCGCCTTGCTGGCGCAGTAGGCCGCCACTTCGTAGATACCGAGGAGCGTTCCAAGAGAAGCGATGTTGATCACACGGCCGTAACCGCGCTTCAGCATGAGTTCGCCGAAAACCTGGCAGCCCCGCAGCGTGCCAGTGAGATTGGTGTCTAGGATTGAATTCCAGTCGTCTTCGGACATTTCCAGCGTGGGGAGTTTGCGTGTGATGCCGGCGGCGTTCACGAGAATGTCCACTTTGCCGAAAGCGTTCAAGACGGCTTCGCGGAGCCGAACAAGCGACTCTTTGTTGCGCACGTCAGACACCGCTCGCAGTGTCTTGCGGCCCTTGGCTTCGATTTCCGAGGCCGTCGCATCGACGAGTGCCTGCCTGCGCGCGGAAACAACGACATCGGCACCGGCGTCTGCCAGTCCCAGAGCCAGCGTGCGGCCCAATCCACTGGTGCCGCCGAGTACGACCGCAGTCCTGTCAACGAGGCTGAAAGGAGAAAGATCCATGAGGAAAGGGAGACCTTTCGTGCAGCGAAGAGAGAAGAATCACGGCTAGAGTTTAAACGATACAGTAAACGATTTTCCACTGCAAAATGATGGAGCCTTTGCGGCGCCAGACTGGCGCAGGCGTTCTTCCAGAGTTCGATCAACACTCTATCTCTGTGTTGACGCGCGGACCACTAACCGGGAGGGGAGGAGAACGCTCACCGGCGGACTGCCGTTTTTCTCCTTGATGATGTTCAAGGCCAGACGGGCGACGCTTTCACCGAGGCCAGCAGCATTCTGATCGAGGCTGGTGAGAGGAACGCGAAGGAGATCGTCATAGTGGACGTTTCCGCAGCCGACCACGGCGATGTCCCTGGGCACTTCCAGTCCGGCCTCGAAAATGGCGCGGAAAGCACCCATGGCCAAAGGGTCATTGCAGCAAAACACGCCGTCGGGCCGGGGATTCAACGGCAAAAGCTGCTTCATGGCACCGTAGCCGCTAGTGTCTCCCGCGTCGTCGCCGCCTCCGTACTTGACGATATAGCCTTGTGCAAGGCTGAGGCCATGTTTCGCCAGCGTCGCAACGTAGCCGGCCTGGCGATCAATCGCGGTGCTGACCGCGGAACCTGCAACGTGGGCAATCGTTTTGCAGCCGATATCAACCAAGTGCTGGGTTGCAAGCGAGCCGGCCACGACATCATCAATACCCACGAAATGCGCCGGGAAGCCCGGAATCTTCCGGTCCAGCAGAACGAATGGAACGCCGCGCTCCGTCAGCTTCACGAGGCTGGTGGAATCGGATTCCGTGGACGCCAGAATCAGGGCATCCACGCTGCGTGCCATCATCTGATCCACTTCGCGGCGTTCCAGTTGAGGGTTTTCCTCGGAAGACGCGATGATCAGGCTGTACCCTTGCGCACTGAGGCGCGCCGAAATGCCCTTAGCGACTTGGGCGAAGAAGGGATGAACGAGGTCCGGCACAATCAGGCCAACGAGGCTGGTGCGACCGGTGGAAAGAGCGCGGGCGGAGAGATTCGGCTGGTAATTGACTTCCTTCATGCGGCGCAGGACGCGTTCTCGCGTTTCGGGGCTGATGTCCGCATGACTGTGCAGGACTTTCGAGACGGTGACAACGGAGACGCCCAGGTCTCGCGCGATACTCTTCATCGTGGCAGGCATGATTTCACTCTCACACTCAATACAGTCAAATGCTTCTCATAGCTGGTCTTTGCAGCGAAAAGTTGCGCGCCGCGTGCTGCAAGCATCGGTGAATCAGTGCGCCGGTGCACGAAGCGGCTTCAGCATGTAAAGCACGCTGGCGTGAGCCGGCAGATTGACGTCAAAAGATGTCGCGGAGGGCAGATCCTTGCGCTCCCAAAGATCTCTTTGTAGATATTCGCTGCCCTTAAGGCCGAGTTCTTTCCAGGAGTAACGGACATTCAAGGATGACTCCCCGCGGTTGAATGCGGCGATGTAGTAGCCGTCATGCGAGGACGGCTCGGCAAGCCAGACGACGGCCGTGCTGGTGGCAATCACCGGATGACTTTCAGAAGAATGCTGATCTACCGCGAGGACTTCCGGGTTGGTGAGCAAGGAAACGGTCCAGGCATCCGCTTTGGGCAGCTCTCCGCCAACCATCAAAGGCGAAGGAAAAATGGACCACAAAGTCATAAGGGTGCGCTTCTCATCGTGAGTCAGCCGCGACGGGCGTGGCTGGCCCCACCCGGGAGCGGGGCCGAGATAGCCAAGTGGCAGCATGTCCGCATCGGGCCAATGGCCGGGTTGCGAGAGCCCCGCCCATTTCAGGGCATTTTGAAACTGATCGCCGAGGCCCTGCGGGTACTGCACATCGCTGTGCCACACGTCCCAGATGTCGTCAGAGATACGCCACATTTGGGCATACTTGCGCATCTCGTCCGCTTTTTCGATGGGGGCGGCTCCGGGTGAAAGACTCAGCACAATGGGGCGGCCCGTCTTCGCAAGGGCAGCACTCAACATGCGAATTTCCTCGCCGCGGTAAGGACGGCTGCTGATGCAATCGACCTTGATTAGATCGACTCCCCAACCGGCGTAAAGAGAGGCAATGGAATCGTAGTAGGCCTGCGCGGCAGGCTTTGTGGCGTCCGCGCCGAAGTTGTCCGGGTTCCAGGGACAGGTTTCCCCCGTGTCTGCCGCATCGGAAGCGTGGAAGGAAGAACCCGCGATGGGAGCGTTCGATGCAACGGCGTTTTTGGGGATTCCCCGCAAAATGTGGATACCGAACTTCAGGCCGAGCGAATGGATGTAGTCGCCGATGGGCTTGAAACCCTTTCCTCCAGCGGAAGATGGAAAGCGGTTTTCTGCGGGAATGTACCGGCCATTAGCATCAAGGGCGTAGCGGGAGCTTTTCGAATTGCCTTCCGGCGTGGGATTGGTGACGAACCACTCCATGTCAATGACGACGTATTCCCAACCGGAAGGTTTCAGATGTTCCGCGAACCAGGCGGCGTTGGCTTTCACTTGATCTTCGGTGATTGTTGTTCCGTAGCCATCCCAACTATTCCAGCCGAGCGGAGGAGTGGCGGCCAGGACTGGACTCACCTCCGGCGATTTGGCCCCGGCGGGTGTTTGCGTGGCAAGTTTTGCACGACCGGTTGCGTCGTTGTCCGTGGCTTGCGAAGCGGCACCGGCTTCGCGAGCCATCCCTAGGAAGCAGACAAAGAGCAATACCAGAACGCAAATTCGGGTTTTCATCTTGGACGAGATCCTTTCATGCCCAGGTTATTGGGTGTCCGAACGCCAAACGGCCCTTCCCGCCTGGCAGCTTGAGCCCGGAGGAGAGGCGCCAACAGATGATTGGCAGAGATAGCAATGCCTGCAGCCGAAGCGCGTTTCAGAAAGCTACGTCTTGAGTCAAAAGCCATACATGCTGTCTTCTAGCCTGTAGGCCGCGGCTGGGTTCATTTGGATGGAAACGCTATGGCGAGAATTCCCCATAAAATACAGTAAGAAAACCGTTTACTGTAACGCATAATATCACGACCCCGTGACATCACATGGCAAATTATGGTTGTGATACTTTGGGCCCCCAGCCTTTCGAGAGAACCCCGCGAAGCGTGGTTGCAAGATATAATCAAAAGCGGAGGAGTGGGTGAGCGGTTGAAACCGGCGGTCTTGAAAAATTAAATCGCCGGTTCGCTATCTGGTAGAAAATTCAACTGAATCCCTTTGCCAGCCGCAAGATAGCGACAGTTTTTGTTTTCTGGGCTTGTGCCGTTTTAGCTCGATTTGCGCCAGTTTTAGTGACAATTTGGTGACACTCCGGCGTATCAACCTCTCGCGCACATGAGTGTCACAAACTCAAGATTTAGTTCAGTCGAAATGAATAAGGGCAACGACGCGCACTGACGAGAGTTCGGTGCAATTTGGAACTCTCATAATCGTTGAAGAACTCGTTCATCATGCGGTCGAATCTCAGAAAATGATGTGGGAAAGGGCTCCCGCCGACAAATGATTCTCTCAACTGGGCTAGGTCCGGGGCCTCCGCAGGAACCCATTTATCCCAACGATCTTTCATTACATCCCCAAGAGCACAGAAAAGTGCCACTCCGACCGACCCTATCCAAGCGTGATTGTCATTCTCTCTCTTCTTAGGTTTAGAAAAAAGGGGCAACCTGGCGAGGAACGGGGGTAGCCGTGGCCCTCAGGTTGCCGACCAGTGAACGCGAAGAGTCGTTTAAGGCCCGCGCTCGTGTAATTCCTGTGCGAATTCTTTCTGGTACGTCTTTTCGAGACAATCTCGTACGCACTTGGGCTGTTCTTCTGGCGTCAACACAAAAATACTCTGCGCTTCTCTTTCACCGCGCGATTGCGCCCCTCCTGAGCGTCGGGCATCCGAAGTTGCCTTAGCGTACTAAGTCTGCGCCACGCCCCGCCAATACTGTTATATGGAGAACTAGCGTTTCAGCCTTTCCCATCAAGTCGCAAGTCTCACGAAGAAGATCAGTTCTTCTGGTTTCGCCTCTGCCCTAGACTTTCCACACGTATTCTCACCTGTGACAACCGATGCCAAAATTCTCGTGATTGAATACAATGGCATCCTTTGGTTCTGGATGGTCACGTTTTTATTTCCCTGGGAACTACCTTACCGTACTCCTGACAAGCAATGAATTCGTTGGTCGTGATGACAAGCGCGTCCGAACCATTTGGAAATGATCTGGATCCGAGAACGGCAAGTCTATTGCACGCATGCGGCGACCGGCGAAGAACACGTATTCATGGTAAGCGGAATTGGTGGTGCTGCCGCTACCGTCCGTTTCGGCGAGCGCGTCGCCTGAGAGGAAACGCCAGTAGATCTTCGCGACCGCTCCTGAAGAACAAAACGAGGCGCTGGATTTCTTGGCCACGCGCAAGCTGTTTCCATCGTACACGTAGCAGTAAGGTCCACCGGGCGTTCCGCTGGCCAGCGTGGGGCGGTTCTCAGCGTGAAAGGAGTACGTGAGCCCGCTACCGTCTTGGGTCATGTTGCCGCCGAGACTAAAATGGGTTCCTGCTGCTGCGGGCGAAAAGTCAAAGACCGCACCCTCGAAGACCCCGCGAGGATGCGGCACCCAATTTAAACCTCCTCAGCGCTCAATCTGTGGCCCACCCGCCAGGGCTAGTCGGAATTGATGTCGTTCCCGAATGAGAGGAGGAAAGAAAACGAACCCCAAGACCCACCCTCCGAAAACGAGGGTGGGGCACCCAGATTCTACTTCCCATTCAGCGTACGGGCCACCCGCCGACCGCATACAGTTTACCGCCCCGAATCGAGACCAGCGCCTCGCCATCCGCGAGTTGGGCACGATGGAGAAGATTGACGACGCCTGCAACCTCCGAATCCGCCTCGACTCAGGGCGCGCGGTCGCGTTCAACATTCGAAAAAATCCCCATCTCGATTACGGCTATGCGGTGACAAGCCACAGCAGTCAGGGACAAACTGCCGACCGCGTGCTCGTCCATGTGGACACCGAACAAGGCGGAGAGAAACTCATCAATCGTCGCTTGGCATATGTCGCGGTGTCGCGTGCTCGCTACAACGCACAAATCTACACCAACGATAAGACCGCTCTTGCCGAAGGCCTTAACCGCGATGTTTCATACCGATCCGCGTTGGAGTTGGCACGCGCACCAGAACCGCCAGCGGCTCAAAGGACCGAGCCGTCCCCTCCGCTGGCGCAGGAGAGAGAACGAACAATCGAACGAGACCTCAGCCCTGGCCGGTGAGTATGCTATCCGCTCCTGCAGTGTTAATTCCTCAGCCTCTTCTCCCTTTCTGGGGTTACGTGTCATGGCTAAACCCGATGCCGAAGGCAGCGCAAAAACTCCTACCCGAAAACGGAGCCTCGGGCACCCCCAAAACGGCACCCGCACAGCCGGCACACTCGGCAACACCGGGACCGGCCCCCAGATCGGCGGCTAAAAAACCGCCAGCACCTCGGCGCGGATCGGCAGCCTTACTGCACCCGGCCAGGACCTGGACGGCAGGAACGGAACGGCGGCTAAAAGAAAAAACTCCCCCGGGCTACAGGCACCGGCAAACCAGAGTAGCTGCCCGGACCCTCACCCGATCCTCGGCAAGCGTCTACAGGTGCTCTGGCACGCCCACAAAGCAGTTATCTGTCCGGTTGAATCGTTGGAGCTTCTAGTTCGACGAATGCCCGCAGGTTTTCCGACCAGCCAAACGAGCGGCGGACCGCGAATGTGCGCCCATCAGTCTGCACTGTCGTAAGCTCGCCTATCGCTCCCGGCGCTGCTTCAGAGGCCGGCACAGTCGTGAACTTGCTTTGTTGTCTGAACCCTGTGCCCGGAAGCTGAGGTGCGACGACGGCCTCGATGGCGCTAAACACAACTTCTAAACGCTTACCCGCCAATCGCAGAACCAGGAAGTACGACTTGTGGTCGGCACCTGGCGACAGGGCTGCGTTGTGGATCACGATTTCCTGCATGGAGGGACCAATGAGACTTGCAAACTCGACTCCCCAGTGGTCAGAGGCCGCATGGAAGCCTCGTGAACTTAACACTTCAGACAAGCCACCGTGATTTCGAAGTACTACTACATCTACGTCGTTCTTGCACTTGATCTGCAGGACGAAAACTCCGCCTTGTTCATCGAGCCTTGCGGTGTCATGGCGAATGTCGCAGGTCCTATAATCCTGGGTTGGAGCGGACTGCTTAAGGTCCAGCAGTTTCGCCACGGTCGACCGCGTCTCTTCGTTCTTAGACTGCAGACCGGCTACGATAGAGGCCGGCGGGCCCAAATCCGCCTGGCACAGGGCGAGCGAGCTTGTGAGAAGAAGAACGGCCGCAACGGGAGTCCCGTTGCGTTTGAGCGCGACCTTGGATCGAACTACTGCTCGACCAAACGGTTTCAGAAGTCTCACGGCTGCCCTCCGTTGTTACTGGTGCTCCTTCTTGTCCTTGATTTCCCGGTTCACCTGGTCTTGTACGTCGTATGCCGGCTTCTCGACGTCATAATTGTTGGGTCGCCCTTGTTGCCGATCTTTTATCGCATCTATCGACTGTTGATCTACTTCATGCTCGAGCTCATGGGAAAAAACCCCAACCATTGCACTTTCCGTTTGAGCTTGATTGCCATTCGAGATATTTCCCTCGTATACGGTAACGGTGGCACCCTGGTAAGCGGCGTTGCCGCTTTTGTCCGTGATGAATGCCACAGTCCCATTGAAGTGTCCCGACCCGTTATCCCCGGCGACCCACGTGAGGGGAGTTCCGTTCTTGTCTTGGGCTTGGTGAAGACCACCGAGGCCGTTATCGACCTTCTGGGTCACTATGTGAAAATCGATCTTGGTGTCATTGCCGGCCGCTGCCGAGAACTTAGCGAGCGCAGTAGCACTGCCTGAGGCGGAGACTAGGCCAGTCATTCTCTTCAGGTCTACGGATGCATTTGCGCCAACCGTTATCTGGCCCTTGTTTATCGTGAATTCCACTCTCTTGCCGTCGGTCCCGACAAAGTACCGCCCATCAGGATCCACGTACTTCATCGGATTGTTTCGGGTATAGGCATAGAGGTTGAATTGCTGCGGGTCCACAATGCGGTCCTTCGTCACATGAATTGGGTCCACAGAAGTAAATCGGCCGACCGCGCTGCCGTAGTACCGTGCGCCGAAGTAATCCAGGCCGGTTTCGATATCCCGTTTTTTGCCGGTAAACTTGTAGCTGCTAGCGCGACGTGGTGTCACCGGACTCACTTTGGGGCGCGTCGTACTGGTAGGTCCCCGTCATCGTACGAGTGTCTTCCTTTCCGAAAAAGGGCCCCTGTGCAGAGGCACGCATACCAGAACAAAACGTAGATCAAGAAATTGCACGCGAGTACGAGCGCCCCCCAGTAACCTATGCCGCTTCCAGTGTGAACGCCTTGGGGGTACACCAAACCGACGATGAATGCGCCGGGTATGGCGAATGCATCGACGACTCTGTCTCTCGCTTGGCTATAGGGCAATGTGCTTGCAGCTACCGCCACCAACGCAGACGTCAGAACTGCCAACGCAACCGACCACAGAATCCGTGTCCTGAGCATAGCTAATCCTTCTTCTCCTCTTTCTTCTTCGGCTCCGTAGTGGCGTCCTGCAAGGCCTGGGTCCCGAAGGTTTGCTGAAACGCATCTCGGGCGGCTTGCACCGAGTTGTTCATTTGTTCTGGAGTGATATTCGCTTCCTCGGACTCATGCTGCTGAACGGCCTCAACTTCGCTAGGTGTTACTGGAAGGCCCGACCAATCGCGCGGGTTGCCGTTCTGATCCGTGTGAGCGGGAGACGTTCTGTCTTCTACTGTGTGGAGTGCTTGCCCGAACTCGTCAAGCGCCGATGTCTTGATGTCGCTGGCGTGCTCTGGTGTGCCCCCTTGTGATTTCTGTGCTGCCTGCTCATGACCTTGAATGTTCTGATCTATTGCGCGCTTTGCTGCGACAGGATCTTCGCCTGGTGACTTCATTGCATGTTCGTGGTTGTGAGCCTTTGTCTGTCCACCAGGAATTCGATCTACCCAAGAACTGATGCGCTTCAACTCACCCCTTTGCGCAGCCGAAAGCCCCGGAAAAGCCTTATCAATGATTTGTTCGTGAATCTTTGTTGGCCACTTTCCATTGTGGTCAACGTATGCAAGTGGGTTGTTGTAGGTGTAGCTGTATCGATTCCAGCTCTGCGGGTTCGTCTTGTCGATGCTTGCAGACGAGGGGTCTGTGGACATAAAGCGACCAAGGCTTGAGCCGTAGTGCCTTGCCCCGAAATAATCCAAACCCGATTCGGAATCCCGTTCTTTGCCGGTGAACTTGTAGGCGGAGTCGCAGGTGTCGGTGTAAGTTCGTTCGCCGCCAAAGGGGTAAAAGTCCGCGTCATAGCAGGCGGCGGTTTGGCCCGCCTGGACGGTTGCGCGAGCCGTTCCCAGGTGATCGGCGACGTAGTAGTAGACGTTGTTCTGGTAATCGCGGCGGGCCATGCGGTGGCCGTCGAAGAAGGCATATTCGTTGAAGCTGGAGTTGGTGGTGGCGCCGGAACCGTCGGTTTCGTCCAGCGGGTCAGAACCCGTGCCGTACCAGTAGAGCTTGGTGGCCTGGCCGCTGCTGTTGAGCTTGGCCAGGCGGCGGCCATCGCCGTCGTAAACGTAGCTGATGCCCAGGGCAGGCAAAGACTTCAGGTGATTTTCCGCGTCGTAGTAATGGCTGGCGCCAGTCTTATCGGTCATGAGGTTACCGGCAGCATCATAGCAGTAGACGGCCGTGGTTTGGAGAGCTCCTGAGCTATTGAAGCACTGTGGGGCGGTGGAGGGATTCTGGATTTGATTATTCGTGCCTATTGTGAAGCCAAATGGAGATTCGCCTGTGCAACCGACATAGTTGACATAATTAATGAAAGGAAGCGCCTTGGACAGCTGATTGCCCCAGGCATCGCAGGCGAAAGATTCGGCCCCGCAGCGAGAAGTGCTGTTGGAGTAGGTAGACGTGGTCTGAGCGGTCGTGAGGCGGTTCAGGGCGTCGTAGACGAAGGTCAGGGAACGATTAGAGTCGCGGTTGTTGGTGATCCCAGCGACGTTGCCGTTATCGGCGGTGTTTAGGTTGAAATTGTACTTCAGATCGAGGACGTTGCCTGTGCTGGTGCTGGCGGTACATGCAGTACTTTTCCAGGATAGGGCAGTGCCTGTTGTCGCATAAATCCAGCAAGGCTGCAGGCGCGAATTGAGGATGAAGGTGGAGTAGAGATTGCTGGTGCCGTTGGTGAGTGCTGCAAGCGCGCCCGAAGGCCAGTAGTTAGCGCTCGATACGTAATTGATGCCGGTGGAGTCATTCCCAGTGATTGGACGGGCCGCGCCGTTATAGGTGTAGGACACGACGCGGCTGCTCGGGTACGTGAGGCTGTTGAGCGACCCGTCGACATTCTTCTGGACGGTCGTGGTTAGCTTGATGCCTTGGGTGACGCGAACGTCCTGGGTTTGCCAGCCCGCACTTTGTATTGTATAGCCCCACGCTTCCGAGCCAGCGGCATCACACATTCCGGTGCGCATTCCAATGGCCAAGCCGTAGTTGACAGATGGCAAGGTGCAAGCCGTAGTCGAGGCGCCATCGTAGACATATGTTATCGACGGAGTGCCATCGTTAAAGGACTTCTGGGTGACCCGGTTCAAGTCGTCGGGGACATATGTAGCTGTAACCGTGTTAGCAGTCAGAGACTGATTTGGAAGAGGCGAAGTCTTGCTGATGAGATTTCCATTCAAGTCGTAGGAGTACCCGGTTGTTCCGGGCGTGTAGTTACTTGTGGCTGTGGCGGGGCAAGAAGCCGTTGAGTTTTCAGGATTGCTGGCGCAAATCAGCCTGGAAAGAGAGTCATAAGTGAAGCTGCGTTGGCGCGAGCTACTCTGAACCACGCCGAGCAGGTTGTTGAGCGCGTCGTAAGTATAGGTGGTAATGGCGGGGGTGGAGAGGGAAAGCGAAGGTGGGGCGCTACCGGACACGACGCCAACAACAGGGGTGAATGAAGGCGAATTGAAATAGCCGGGCTGGTTGGTTGAGGAGCTTGCAGTCCAGGCGTAGTTCGTAACGGCATCTCCGGTTTTCGCCGTGATGGTGATTGTGGAACCAGAGGCCGTGGCAGTAACAGGGGACGAAGCGTTAAGGACGTTCGCCAGCGAGGTAGCCACTGAAGTAGACGTGTCGTTCTGTCCGTAGCTGGCAGTGTAATGGGTACCGTTCAAAGCGATCCAGACACTGCCGGAATCGTAGATGGTAGACCCGCTGCTGTTGCTGCCTCCGCTAAGAGTTGAGCCGGAATTCGAGGTAGTAAACGACGGTGAGCTGAAATCACTCGAATCGTATGTGCAAGAGGAAGAGAGCGGATAATTCGTATTTGCTCCCGTGCTTTTCGAGGTGAGATTGACGGTCGTCCCAGAAGGCGAGGCCGTCACGACGGCCCCAGAGTCGCCATTTATGCTGGATACCAGCAAAGAGATAATTGAACTCACTGTTGTTCCAGATCCATTCCAGCTTGAGCTATCAGCATGGGAGTTTACAGTGATTGCGCACGTTCCGTAATCATAGATGGTCGTGTAGGCTGCGTTTCGCCCTCCGGTCAGCGCTGCACCCGAAAGGGAGACAGTGAATGAGGCATTCGAGAAGATCGACGGTTGTGAAGTCGACGATCCAGCCGTGAGCGAATAGTTCGTGCCGGCCCCTGTTGTCTTTGCGGTCAGATTTACGGTGGACCCTGAAAGAGCTGCCGAGACTGGCGCGGAAGAATTGGTATTGATTGCGCTGACTAACGCGCTGGCCACTGTCGCTGTTGTGCTACCCTGGCCGTAACTAGCCGAACTCTGCACTCCGTTGACGGTAATCCAGACCGATCCCGTGTCGTACGTTGTCCCACCGTTGGCGCCGCCGGTCAGCGTCGACCCTGAAGGGGTCCCGGTAAACGAAGGACCCGAAAAGTTACCGTCGTCCCATGTGGAGGACGTGGAGAGCGAATAGTTCGTGCTGAAGCCGGTCGTCTTTGCCTTGAGGGTGACGACCGCGGATGACACTGTGGCCGTCACTGGGGACGACGAGTCCCCGTTGAACCCACCCGCCAACGCGTTAGCAATTGTGGTAGGAGTGCTGGACACGCCATAGCTCGCTGATTTTGTAAAACCGTTCACAGTTATCGACACTGTGCCGCGATCGTAACAGGTGACTTGAGGTTGAGCCCGTCCAACCACTTGGGCACAGTTGATCCTTGATTGCTCTTTACCTGTAATCGTAACGGTTCCTGAGCCCGAGGCCGCTTGTGATGTAATCGACTGCTCACTTCCGTTCACGGTCGCCCATCCTGTTCCGGCAGCAGGCGCTTGCGTCTGGACCTGTTTGCTCTGGACAGTTCCATTAGAGTTGAAAGAATTCAGCGTGACAGTTCCGGTGCCGGGAGTAGGTAAGCCTATGGAATTCTCACTTCCTTGTACAATCGCTGACGCGAACAGCGGCACGGGCAGGCTAGTTGTGCCGGGCTCGTCGACTTCGACCAACCGGCCCAGGCCATCGGCGCACGATTTCCGGCTGTTCGATGCTTGGTCCGTTACCGTTGAGCAGTTCCCGTTGTAAACCGTGGAGACATTATTGGACGTTGCGGTACCGTCTGGTGGGATGATGAGCGTCGTGCGCCCAAGGGCATCGTATTCATACGTGGTGATGCCGAACGTAGAATCGGCCGCGGTGCAGTAAGGGTTTGAGGTCGTATAAGCGCGGCCCAAACCGTCGTAAGTCGTATCGGTGCGATCACCGCTGGGACAGTCGGGATCGGTTGTGAGGAGGGTCTCAATCGTGCGGCCAACGCCATCCACGGTGGTGGTAGTGGTGGCGTACTGATTTGAGGTGTTCAATAATTTCGAGACGGTGAACGTGGCAGGAAGCGGCGCGTCATTGTAGGAAAGAGTCGTTTTTCCGCCATTCGGGTAGGTCACTTGAGTTGGACGCCTCGCATAGTCGTACTGGTAATTCGTGGATTTGTTATTCTGGTCGATGTACGTGTTTAGAACACCCGTGTTCGCGTCGTACGAGTACTGTTCGCTGTGGGCGATTCCTGCCGTGGTTGGATACTGGATTTGTTTCGGAAACGCACCCGTGGAATCGTAGGTAATCTGAGTTACCTTCCCCCTCGCATCGATTTTTTGCACGGGCATTCCCTGGGGATTGTAGACGGTGTGTGTCGTCGGCGATGTGCCAGTATTTAGCCAACGGGTCACGGAGGTGTTATTCCCGAGAATGCCCTGCGGACTGCCATTGTTTTCGTCGTAGGCGTATGTGGTCTGCGCAACCTGAGTTCCCGAGCCATTCGAGGTCGTTACGGTATAGGGCAGCGTCAGGAGGTTAGCTGCCAGATAGCTCGAAAACGTTTGCCAGTAGTAGCTAGTTCCAACCTGCTTCAATACTGTGCCTCCATAGTCAGTAAAACTCGATTGCGTTGTGAGGCCATAGTAGTAAGGACCAGCTGTGTTTCCAAATGGGTCAGTGATGGTAAACCCGGAGTCGTATTGGTACGACGTCTGGGAAACCTGGCCCGTATCCGAAAGAGTGGTCGTCTCGGAGTTCAGCTGCTGGCCGACCTTGATGGAACCGAGCCCTTGCGCAATTTGTCCGCCAACATTCACCTGGTAATAGGGATTTGTGAAAAACGTGAATGCCTTCGCCACACTTTTGAGATGAGTGCCGGACGTGTGACTTCCTTTATAGGTGTCGATCTGCGTGACAAACACGGTGTCGAAATGACCGAACCACGTTTCGCTGACCGTATAAACAGTGTCGTTGGGTTGCGAATCGTAGGGCATCTGCGGAGCAGTAACGACCGTGGTGCCTATCCCATTATTTGTAGAACTGGGAAGCGTATAGGTATACGTCCAGGTATTCGACGTAGTGCCGTCGCTTACGGTCCGGGTGCGTACCGCGCGCTGCAGTTGTGCATCGTTGCCGTACATTTGATACGTGTAGGAAATGCTTCCGCCGGTAGGGAAAGTCACTTTCGACAAGGTGCCAAACTGGCACGGCCCGGTCAGCTGAACATTCTGACAGCCATTGGTCCCATCTTGGTCGTTATATTCGAATTCCCAGGCCGTCGTGCCGCTCGAAAAACTCAACGTCTGGGCGTTCGGCAGGACGACACTTTGTAGGACCGGCGACCCTTCCGCAAAACCGTCTGGCAGCTCTCCACCATCCGGTCCGCTTGCACCGTCCTGAACGTTTATCGTGCCCGTGGCGTAGCAGAACTTAATTGGGTATTGCTGCCCGTTATATCCGGGTACCTGCCAAAGCACGGCTTTGGTGATCAGAAGGGGGCCGGTGCAACCCGTGGTATCTATGTTGTTCGTGCTCGCGTCAGACAACGGAGGGGCCGGGATGGAGCGCCCGACGGTATCCGTGTATGTACCAGAGATGAAGCTGATTGTGTTTCCGTTGGTGTCTTTCCGCGAGGTATTCGGATAAACGTACACGCCAAATTGCGGCCCGTACCCTGCAGAACTGTAATTCAAACCGTTGTACTGATTTCCGGATTCGTCATAGATCGTGGAATTTGAACCCCAGTTGCTCATGTTGGGGATTGTCAGATAAAGGCCAGTGCTGTCCATAGACCGCAACGCAGCAGCTCCAGAGGTCTGCGTGGGACTTCCCGCCGTGTATCCCATCACATGTTGGGCACCGTCGAAGCCAAGCACGGAAAAGAATCGGTAGTATGTTTGTGTCCCGTGTCCGCATGGCGGATTCGGCTGGCAAGCCTGTGCATAATAGATTCCGTAGGCTTGGTCATCCAAGACGACCACTGATGGGTCGTTGGTATCACTGGGAGACCACTGATAATAGGTGTTTCCCCCTGTGCCGATACGCGCCCGTGCCACCGTCGTGCTGTTGTAATTGAGCACAAAATTGAGGCGCAATCGTCCGCCACGCTGCGGAAAAGATATCAGCGGTATGTGCAGATTAAGGCTACCCGTAGCCATGTCGACGGAATCAATGTCCCCGCCTTGGTATGTCTGATATGGCGTCCACCCCGAATTGAAATCTGGAACCGGCGTCTGACACGAGCCGACGCCGGGCGTCAGGGCGAACACCGCAAGAGCGATGATCGAACCAAGAAGCCACAGTGCTCGAGTTTTGAAAAACGTCGCTTGGAGAGGGGGTTCGAGCATGGATTGGACACAAAGCCTCCGGATCAGTCCACGAGCCAGTTCGAGCAGGAGCGTGGAGGCGAAATTTAGTTCGCGGAATTGAGGGGGAGCCAAGGGAGCGAACAGGTCTCCCGGTCACGGTCCCGTTATGGAACGCAATTCTGATTCGATTGGTGGATAGTGTCAAGTGAATTGTTGTTAAGATAGATACGTTATGCTGCGCGTTGTCTGCAGGTAAGAATACGGCGGCTATTGGATGCGGGCGCGGGGACGCTGCCCACTGGGGTAAGACTGGTCTCTTGCAACCCTATGGGTTCGCAAGTGAGCCTGTGCGGCCACGATTGTCGTGGGCTTCCGTACCAGTCACGCCCGATTCAGCACCCGCCACACGCTGGCTGGACTCACCGACACCATGTCGGCGCCCAGCAGCATGAGCGTCAGCCGCCGATATATCCAGGACGTCTAGAACGCCGAGTTGGCCGAAACAACAAAGTCAAGTCTCCCTGCACAGTTGCGCCGGGACACCACCACGTTTTGTGGGCTCTTGAGGGTCGTGACTATTTCTCTAGCGACTTTTCGTTTGGATGCGTCGCGTTATATGCGCGGATTCGCGTGCTTCTCCTTCCTCAATGCCTCGTAACGTTCCTGAAAAGCGTCCGAGATATATTTCAGGAAGATGAGGCTAAGGACGACATGCTTATAGTCCGCCGCGTCCATGTTGCCGCGTAGCTTGTCCGCCGCCTGCCAGAGGGTCTGTTCAAACCCGAGGTTTGCCCCGTTCTTAGGCTTGGCCGTCCGTGGTTTGTCCTTTTTGGCCATGTTTTGAAATCCAGCACTTTTGGCGCATAGTCTACTATGCCGAGGCTCCAATCACGGATGGCCTTAACGATCTTAAGGAGAGAACCCAATGGCCCAACTCACGATAAGCGATGATCTCTACAATCGCGTTGCCCAATTCAAGCAAGTGGACGAGGCGGTGATCGAGGACAGTATTGGCTTCGATGAGTGCATGGCTTTAATCGTTGGACGTGGTGTTGACTCCATGTTGGCGGATATCCTGGGCCACGCCGACCAACCCACGATGCTTACCTCATTCCAACAACTCGGTTCGAAATACCCGGAACAAGTTTACGCATACATCGCTGAAGTGCTCCAGACGGGGGCAGCGATTCATGAACGAGAGCAGCTCAGAAAAAAGATCGGATTCACACCGAGCAACCGGCAGCCTAAGCAAGCTTAGAACGAATCGAACTTCCTGTCGGAAGAGAGATTCCTTATTCTCCGAGCTGGCCTAAACGTTACGTACATACGTTACGTCACGAAGACAGCGCCAAGGGTCTCTTAGAAGAGCACAGAATTCAAATCGAACCAAGATGGGAACGGTATTTTCGCCTTGCATTTTGGGCATTAGAAAAGCACAGAATTCAAATCAAACGAAGATGGAAACGGTATTTTCGCCTTGCATTCTGGGCAGGCGTGATCACGCGAGAAACCTTTGAAACCGCAAGAGCACTCAATTTTGAACTCGTAGCGGATGATATGTGTAGCATGCTTTTCCTTTGCTCGTTCCCTTTCGCAAATATTGCGCGAGTGCCGGGGACTTATCCAACCGTAACCCGCCAACGAATCGGCAAGGAAGTTGATCTGCGTCTCTCGTCGTTTCGGAAATTCCGGATCGTGTAGGACCTTTAGTATGAGCGGCGCAATTGGCGCGAATTCCCGCATATAGGGTCCGCCCTTTTCGAATACCTGGACCACTTCTCCGTCGGTCTTTGCCTTCAGCAATGGCTCGCCTATGAAGTCCCAATTCTGACTGAAGATCAGCCGGTAATTGTAAGCGCGCCCCGCAATCTCTGAAGCCCGGACGCGGGCGGGCCTGCCCCTGCCGCGCTTGCCTGCAATCGTGTCAAGAGCCTTTTCTTGCTTCGGAGCGGATTTTCGGCGCATTGGCATTTTTGAGGGAAATTCCCGGACACTGACAATGAATTTTAGGGGAAATTCCCGACAAACTGCCATGAATTTTGAGGGAAGTTTTTCTCAGCGTTTTCTGACTCAGGTTTCCATCCTCAAGTCGTTCAGATATCCAGGCTTACGATGGGTCTCGGAGAGAGGCGACGCTAGCCCTTAGAGAATTTGGAGGCTGTCAATGGGTGTTCTGGACGGAAACCAGATGTTTCCATGCCCCGTATGTATGGAACCGCGCGAGGTCAAGCAAACAAAGAAGCGTAAGCCGTACCTGGTCTGTGACCCGTGCGGAGTTCAGGTCTTTGTTCGCGGGCCTTCCGGGATTGCCGAGTTCAACCGGCTTATTGAGCGCGCCGAAGGACACGGCCTGTTAATCCGTATAAAAGAAATCGAGCAGCGATATCGCCTGACTTGTCCTGAGTGCGGTTCTCAGTTCTGGGTCGAACCTGAGTTGGTAGAGACAAGCATCTTCGACGGAAGCCTTAAGGGCTTCCGCTGCCCTGAAAAGAAGTGTGGCGCGACCGTCGCATGGGAGAAGAAGCAATGAGGATGACCGTGGTAGGGGTAGTCATCATCGCAGTGGCAGCAATCGTAGCTGTCCTTGTGATCCGCGCCCTGACGGAAAATCAGAATCGCGGACCCAAGCAAAACGATTCCGAAAGGCCCATCCAATGAAATCCGACAACAATTCTGAAGCAAAGAAAGGGCTAGAACTTCTAACAGTTCAGGATACGGCCCGATTGCTCGCGGTATCCGTTTCCACGATATACGGCTGGGTCTGGCAGCGAAGAATTCCGTTCGTAAAAATAGGGCGCGCACTCAGGTTTGATAGGAATGATCTTGATAGTTTAATCGAGGCGAACAGGACACCCTCACGCATTCCCACACGATCTTCAAGTAACGAAGCCAAGCCTTGTTACAATACAGACGCGGCTGGCAAAGGTTGAAAGGAAGCCGCAAATGGGAGTACACAAGAGAGGTCGAATCTGGTGGATTGATTATTACGACCAAAGCCGAGTGCGAGTCCAAGAGTCTTCGCACAGTTCCAATCGGCGTGATGCCGTGAATCTCTTCAACGTTCGAAAATCGGAGGTCCTGCGGGGCGTCTACAAGCGACCCGTCAAGATCACGTTCGAAGAATTCGGCAAACGCTATATGGAACATGCGAAGGCAAACAAACGGTCCTGGTTGCGAGATAAACAGATGTTCGGACACTTAGAGAAATACTTCGGGAGCGAAAGGCAACTTACCGATATCACGCCAGCGGAGATCGAGGGCTACAAGCTCCACCGAAAAGCAAAGGTCTCCGGCTCGACGGTGAATCGGGAGTTGGCTTTGCTCAAGCGAATGTTCAACCTCGCAATCACCTGGGACCTCTACCTGGATTTGAACCCGTTTCGCAAGGTGAAGTTCTTTCGGGAATTCAACATAGGCCTGCGGGTTGTGAGTTCGGAAGAGGAAGAGAAGCTTCTCCGAAACGCAGCGCCCTACTTTCAGGACTTGATACGCTTCGCCCTGAATACGGGTTTGCGGATCGGAGAGATTTTCAGCCTTCAATGGTCCAGCGTAGATTGGGAGAAAAGCATTCTGAATGTCTTCGCGCCTAAGACGCAAAAGACTCGGGTTGTTCCGCTCAACGCGGAAGCCCGCAAGGTCTTGGAGTATTGGGCGCTCGGCAAGAGGAATGAATTCGTTTTCTACAACCCCGAGACAGGAAAGCCGTTTGTTGATCTCAAGGCGGGTTTCGCTCTCGCGTGTCGCAAGGCAGAGATTTCCGGGGTGACGTGGCACACGCTGCGTCACACCTTTGCCTCACGGCTTGTGAATCGAGGCGTGGATATAGTGACAGTCCAAGAATTGCTCGGGCATTCGACTGTCACCGTGACCATGCGCTACACACACACAAATCTCGATTCCAAGCGCGCAGCGGTCGGAAAGCTCGAAGGTTTTGGTGACAATTTGGTGACACCTTGCACCACAATGCAGCAATCGACCCCAAAAGTGTCACCAAAAGCCCCACTAAGTGTAGTTGCACGTTATAATTAGAAACGGAGGAGTGGGTGAGCGGTTGAAACCGGCGGTCTTGAAATTGCCCCAACTTACTTCCTCCAACCTATTCTCAACAACTTAGCAGTGTTCTGAGGGGCCTGAAATGATGCAATGCTACCTCATTCGGCATTTTCGGGAGACTAACAGGAGACTGATCGGAGACTGAATCGTTCTTCCTATTTCCAGATGCCTTGCCCGGAAAGCAGGGCATTTTCTTTTTGCACTGCGTAAGAGGTTTGAATCCGGCAGGGGTAAGGTTGGCTCTGCGACACGCAAGCGCCACATAAAAAAAGCGCACGGCCAGTAGCCAGCGATGAGTGGCCCCTCTGTCAGGCGGGACGAATCGTCACCGGCGCGGCCTGCGATGCGCAATGAAAGGGCAGGCAATCGCTTTCTGTTTTCAGTGACTTGCGGGCTGGTCTCCGTTGGTCTCCCTTCGGTCATACGTAGGTCGTTTGTTTCCATCAAGACAAGCGGTTCCTGTATCCGCTTGAGTGCGGTGAATGATGCGCCAGTGATGTACTGCCTATCGGATGCGTGAGGCGCTTGTTTCATGGACAGGAGTCCAGTGGGCCGATAGAATGGACTCGACATCGGTACGAGTAAGGATCGCGGGTTGGCAAGTTCTGTCGGCCCGCGATTTTCTTTTGCTGTAGGCTCACACCCTGGACGCGCTAGGATGCCCAACCCTGTAACACGCTTCAGGCGTCCCGCCGCGATAACGTGAGGGGGTGTACCCACACCTGCCTACCCCTACCCAGTTCGTCTCTCTGTGGCCTTGCTACAGCGTTTCTTTCAAGGGATTACCATGTCTTTAAACATTTTTCCCCACGCGGAAGGGGGTAAGAATGCTTTCCGGCACGAGGCATGCCCCCTTTTCGATACCACCCCGTTCGCTGTATTAGGGTCGCAGGCACGCAGGTTGATTTTCAAACAGAGTCCCTTTAAGGAAAACGGCCCGTTTTTAATTTTTTCTGGACAAAAGAGCAGTGACCTAGGAGCGCAGACCGCGCATTAAAACATTGGCGTCGTCCTCGTCATCAGGGAGCGGGGTGGGTTCGTGGTACCGCACAGTCATTCCAGCTACAGCGGGCATTGATTGATTGGGGAGCAGGGGGGTAGGTTCTACTGGTGCCGGTGCTGATGGTTTCTTCAGGGGAGCAGGGGGAGGGATAGGTGCTGTGGCCCGGGTGGGTGGTACGACATCCACTACATGATCCACTACGGGGGCTGGTGAGGGCAGCGCGTGCGTCCGCTCCCACTGTTTTTGCTGGTCCTGATCTTCTTGCTCGCGCCGCGCCCTTATCATTCCGGCAACGTCCAAGAGTACCCGCACGTCAATATTCGCTGTGGCCTCACCGGCGAGCAATAAAGATTTGTCCAAACAGATTGCGGCGCTAGTTGCCCGCTGCAACAAATTTCCCTTGTCGATTACATCGGCGTCGATGCTCGTCACTATGGCGCGGGCTTTGTCTTTGAAGATTGCCGACAATTCTACTTTCTCGTCTTTGACGGCGCGTTGGACCTCCGGTTGTGCCAGAGTGTTTTTAACCATGCGACGTGATCTCCCTACGGATTTGGAGATTGCGTTTTGAGACGCGCCCGATGCGGCCAGAGTCACGATTGTCTCTCGCTCCGCGACGGTCGGCGGAAACTTGGGCTTTCCCTTCGGTTTCATCGGCGTCCCTTGTACC
>Ga0209517_10000177_pt1 | contig 115064 bp, 95 predicted proteins | sample PeaSoiMetSII2010_FD_187695 | JGI IMG/M metagenome (GOLD analysis project Ga0209517, IMG submission 187695) | Peat soil microbial communities from Weissenstadt, Germany - SII-2010 (SPAdes) (version 2) | ecosystem: Environmental > Terrestrial > Soil > Wetlands > Peat | place: Germany...
AACCGCTGTAAGCGATCCGCCCACCACCGTAACTCTGGGTGGCACATTTTCTGTCACCGACACGGTGCAGAACATCGGTACTGTGACTACCGCAGCTTCGACCACGCGCTACTATCTATCCACCACGACCTCGAAGAGCGGCGCTCGTCTGCTGACTGGTAGCCGCGCTGTGCCCTCGCTGGCCCCCAGCGCCAGCTCAAGCGGCACTGTGACCGTGACGGTCAGTGCGGGCACCGCAGGGGGAACCTATTTCTTGCTGGCCTGCGCCGACGACGCCTTCGTGGTCCCGGAAATAAACGAGAGCAACAACTGCAAGGCTTCGGCCGCCCAAGTCACAGTCAGCGGTCCGGATCTTGTCGAAACCGCTGTAAGCGATCCGCCCACCACCGTAACTCTGGGTGGCACATTTTCTGTCACCGACACGGTGCAGAACATCGGTACTGTGACTACCGCAGCTTCGACCACGCGCTACTATCTGTCCACCACGACCTCGAAGAGTCGCAGCAGCATCCTCCTGACGGGTAGTCGCTCGGTACCTTCGCTCGCACCCGCAGCAACGTCGAGCGGCAACGCCTTCGTTAACGTTCCGTCCACGCTGCCGAGCGGGGGGTATTTCTTGCTGGCGTGCTCGGATGACAAAAAAGTCGTTTCAGAAACTAACGAGACCAACAACTGCAAGGCCTCGGCCACTACAACCATGCACTAAACCACGGCGGTTTCCTTCTTGACTGTTCCGAAATAGACAAACGGAAAAGCCCGGCACAGACGGGACGTCTCCCTGCGGTTTGGCGGCCTCCCCAAAAACTTGCCGATAATCGATCTTGACCAGGGGAGGGAGTAGCCGAATTTTTCCCGAAAAGCACTACCCCCACAAGCTTACCCAACCGTGTCCTCAGCGGAGGTGGGGGGATGGACGGAACGTGCGCCGCCTTAGCCGCCAATACCAGTAACCCATATCAACCGGCATTTGAAGCCGCGATCGGCTGGGATTTCGCTAGCGGTATCGGCACCGTCAACGCCTCGAACCTGGTGGCTTACTTCGCTCCCTTCGTCGTGAGTTTCTCTCCTGTTAGCCTCGCGTTTCCACCCCAGGCACTTAATACCGGCAGCGCCACGCTGAGCGTGACGGTGACCGACAATAGCGCGGCCAATCTTAACCTCTCAACAGTCACGATTGGCGGTACAAATGCTAGCGACTTTGCCAAGAGCGGCGACACCTGCACGGGAGCCACGATCACGCCCAACGGCACCTGCACGCTCGGCGTTATATCCACGCCGATGTCCACCGGCCCGCTTTTCGGCACCCTGACGATCACCGACAACATTAATGGGGTAACGGGCAGTGTGCGAACCGTCGTTCTCACCAGCACGGGGATTAACGCGACAGCCAGTGTCTCGCCGACTTCGCTGTCATTCGGCTCTCAGGTGATCAACACGACGAGCGTCGCCAAGAAAGTAACGCTTACCAGCAGCGGCACGACGAACCTCAGCATCTCGAGTATCGATTACAGGAGCGAACGCGAGCGACTTCGGAGAAACTAACAATTGCCCTACCAGCGTAGGGCCGGGCGGCAAATGTACTATTAATCTGACCTACACTCCAACCGTTGTGGGGGCAGAAATGGCTGGCCTCACCGTGACAGACAATGCGGCAAACAGCTCTCAAACCGTGGTGTTGTCTGCGACCGGGATGCAACCGGTCGTGCTCAGTTCAACGTCGCTGAACTTCGGCAACGTGGGCGAGAATAGTCCGAGCCCGTCCCAAAACATTAGGTTAACCAACAACCAGGCCGCGGCACTGACCATCTCGGGTATCACGCTGAGCAATCCCGATTACACCAAGACGAATACTTGTAGCGGCAGCGTTGCGGCAAAGGGCAGCTGCACCATTAGTGTGACGTTGACGCCGACCAGTCTTGGAGCGGACAACGGCACTCTCAGCGTTAACGATAGTGCATCGAACAACCGCCAGACGGCCACGATGACGGGGACGGGTATCTTGCCGACGACGTTGTCGGCGACGTCACTGAGTTTCGGCAACGTGCCTCAGCGTACCTCGAGCACCTCTAAGAACATTACGTTGTACAACTATGAGACTGTGACGCTGAGCATTTCCAGTATTGCGACAGGTAGTCCGGATTTTACGGAGACCGATACTTGCGATGGGAGTGTCCCCGCAAAGGGCCACTGTGTCATTACGGTCACGTTTACACCCAGCATAATTGGGGCGGAGACGGGCACCCTCTCCGTAACCGACGGCGCATCGAACAGCCCGCAAACAGCCTCATTGTCGGGGACGGGCACCGGGCAAGCGACGGTCTCACCGGCCTCCTTGACGTTTGTTGCGCAGAAGGTCGGAACCATGAGCGTCGCCAAGAACGTGACGCTGACTAAACCTCTCTACGGCATTGACGATCAGCAGCATTACGTTCACGGGCGCCAACCCAAGTGACTTCGCCACACCGACGAATCCTTGTGGCGGTAGTCTGGCGGCAAAGTCCCACTGCACGATCTCCGTTAACTTCACGCCGGCGGCGAGAGGCACTCGGACGGCGATGATGAACGTCAACGATAGCGCCAACAGCAGTCCGCAGACCGTCGCGCTAACCGGGATCGGAAAATGACGGGACGCCGCCGCTTAGACTATTCCGGGATTTCCACCAGCGGGAACGATTGCAACGCAGGCGGCAAGGCGAGAGATTGCGTGTTCCGACTCTTGCACCATCGCGGCAGCCGGAAGCTCTGCCCGCCCGACGAGGAATGAAGTCCAATTACGAAACGAACCCAACGACCCCCTTGCTTTGCAGTTCGATAGTGCATGAGAGGGGGCAGCTTGAAACGTAGAGTACTGAAGCAGCGTGGGGCAAGCTAGCGAGCCTCTTCGGCTACGCGGATGTGCGGGGCCACCAGAGCCATCAACTCTTCTTTCAGGAACGGGCCGCTCGCCAGCAGACCGGACAGAAGCGGGTCACGGCGATTGGCGGTCAGGTTGGTTTTCTCCAGAGTGCTGACAAAACCACCTGCACTCTGCACTAGCGCCGCCCCCGCCACCACGTCCCACTCGTTCTTGGGAGTCAGCGTGAAGGTCGCATCCGCCAAGCCGGCCGAGACCAGAGCCAGCTTGTAGGCCACCGAGCCCATCGGCCGAATTTTGAACTTCGCGTTCTCGAACAGTTTCCATTCCCCCCGCTTGACCTCACTGCGGCTGGCGAGGATGAGGGCTCCGTCGAGGCTGGTACGCTGGCTGGGACGAGCCGGAGTTCCGTTATAAGTTACTCCCGCCTCCCGGCTGCCCAGGAAGGTTTCGTTGGTGGCGGGATTACAGATTCCCCCAGCGACCGGGCGGCCGTCCTCCACGAATCCCACCGAGACGCAGAATTCCGGAATGCCCTCAACGAATTCGCGGGTTCCGTCCAACGGGTCTACCACCCAAACCCGCGATTTCTGTAGCCGGACGGGATCGTCGACGCTCTCTTCGGAAAGCCAGCCTTCTCCGTCGCGAAGCAATTCTTTGCGCAGAACGGCATCGAGGGCGCGATCGGCTTCGGTGACCGGATCGTGGCCAGCCTTGTATTCCGCTTCAATCGCACCGGGCGTGAAGCGGGCGAGCACCAAACGGGCGGCTTCGAGGGCGGCCTGGATGCGGGACAAGATCTCGGTATAGGACGGCGATGCTTTCATAATCTCTGATCATGCGAGCAGCATGCGCGCTCCGGTCGCCAATAACACCGCACAAAGAATGCGGCGCAGCCAGGGAACCGGCACGCGGGTGCTCAGATAGGATCCGAACAAACCACCTGGAATCGAGCCGATCAATAACGACGCAACCAACGTGGTGTCGACATTATGCAAACGAAAATGCAGGAAGCTGGTGACTCCGGTCAGAATCAGGGCATGAACGATGTCCGTCCCCACCATCACTTTAGGATGAAAGCTGTAAAACAGCAACAGAAGCATCATGACGATGCTGCCCGATCCCACCGAAGTCATGCCCACCAGAAAGCCGGCTACAAGGCCAATGATCGACATCCCGAAAAACGATTTCGCAGTCGGCGGATGACTGGCTACGCGGTCTTCAATCTTGTTCTGAAAGAACAAGAACGTCGGAATGCAGATCAGAAGGACCCCAACCGCCACCGTGATGAAATGGTTGACGCCATTGCCATGCACCCGGCGCAGGTGAGCCAAAAGACTGACCCCGAGATACGAACCGGGGGCACTGCCTGCGGCCAGCGCCAACACGACTTTGCGCCTCACGGTGCCCTTGCGCAGGTGCACCGCGCTGGCGCCGATCTTGGTGACAAAATTGAACAGGGCGTCGGATCCCACGGCCCGGATCGCCGGCACCCCAAGACCGAAAATGAGGATGGGGAGCAGCAGTACGCCGCCTCCCAGACCGGTCATTCCGATCAGGGTCCCGACTCCGAAGCCAATCAGAATTTTTAGGACCAGATCCATCGCGCCAACGGCCCGGCTTCCCGTTCAGTTGTCGAAACCTGCATTCAGGCGGACGCCCCGTTCGCTCCAATGAATCCTTCACGCTCCAGGTGAAGGATGATTTCCTGCGCTGCCTCCTCAGGGGACAAGTCCGAGGTATTGATAGTGACTTCGGCGTCCGCTGGAACTTCATAGGGATCGGAGACGCCGGTGAATTCCTTGAGGATCCCGGCCCGCGCTTTGGCGTAAAGGCCTTTACGGTCTCGCTGTTCACAAACTTCCACGGTCGTCGCTATATGCACCAGGATGAACCCGCCGTAGGGCTCGACCATCTGCCGCACGTGTTTGCGGGTCGCGTCATACGGTGCGATGGGCGCGCAGATGGCGATGCCGCCGTTCTTGGTAATCTCGGAAGCTACATATCCGATGCGGCGAATGTTGATGTCGCGGTGCTCTTTGGAAAATCCCAGTTCAGAGGACAGGTGCTTGCGCACCAAATCCCCGTCGAGCAAGGTGACGGGACGCCCGCCGACTTCCAGGAACTTGGTCAGTAACACGTTGGCGATGGTTGACTTGCCCGAACCCGAAAGCCCGGTGAAGAAGATGGTCACGCCTTGCCGGCTGCGGGGCGGGAAACTGCGCCGCAGCTCATGCACCACTTCCGGATAGGTGAACCAGCCGGGAATCTCGCGCCCTTCATTTAGCCTCTGCCGCAGCTCGGTGCCGGAGATGTTCAAAACCCGGTCGCCTTTCTTGACTTCATCGTCGGGCACGTAACGGTCTTGACCCTCGAGATAGACCATCATGTTGAAGGGGACCATGGTCACTCCGATATCGGCCTCGTGCTTCTTGAATACCTCCTGGGCCTCATATGGACCGTAGAAGGGCTTACCGTCAGTGTCCTTGCCGGGGCCGGCGTGGTCGCGGCCGACGATGAAGTGAGTGCAGCCATGATTCTTGCGGATCAACGCGTGCCAGATGGCCTCGCGCGGGCCGCCCATACGCATGGCCAGAGGCAGCAGCGAGAGCTTCTGCGTACCTTGCGGATACTTCGAACCCAGCAGTTGATAGCAGCGCACGCGCGTGTAGTAGTCCACGTCGCCGGGCTTGGTCATGCCCACCACGGGATGAATCAGCAGATTGGCCTCAACTTGTTTGGCCGCGCGGAACGTGAGTTCCACATGCGCCCGGTGCATAGGATTGCGGGTCTGAAAAGCGACCACCCGGCGCCAACCCATGCGGGCGAACTCGGCCCGCAACTCGCCTGGCGTAAAACGGAGAGTGCGAAAGTCGTAATGAGAAGGAGCCTGAACCCCTTCTACGCGCCCACCGACATACCAGGGATTGGCCTTGTTGATGGCATAGTCTGCACCGGGATGCGCGGAGCTGGTGCTGGCGAATACTGCCTTAGTCTCAGCCTTGCGGTCGGGCTGCCAAACTTCTTCGACGTGCAACACGGCCAGCATTACGCCTTCTGGATCGCGCAGCGCAACTTTGCTGGTGCCGGCTGTAAGCTTCCTGGCGAATTCCTCAGTCACGTCCAGATTGACGGGCATGGGCCAGAGAACTCCACTGAGCAGGCGCATGTTGTGGCAAACGCCTTCGTAGTCGGCGCGCGTCATGAAGCCGCGCAGCGGCGAGAATCCTCCGCTCAACAGCAACTCCAGGTCGCAAAGCTGTCGCGCGGTCAGGTCCCAGGAAGCCCATTCCTTCGAGTGGGCTTTCAGTTCCTTCTGTTGTTCCGGGGAGACGATGAGTTCAACGAGTTCGCCGCCATGAGGCGGAATGAGATGGCTGCTTGAAGCGGTCAAGTGCGTGAGCCTCCTAAAGTTTTCGACTGCTCTTTTCCTACTATCTTTGTAGTTATTGTCTGGAATCTACAGCCTGAGCCCCTGTCTTAGCAGTGAAATGTAATCATGCGGACTTTGCTGGGGAGAAGAGACTACGTACGATTACACTCCAGCTTAACATCTCAATGCGACAGCGTGGAAGCGGGTTTCTCGCCAAATTCTTAGATCAAAGTCTGTGCAATCCTCATGCCTCCCGGAGATGGGACTTCGAACGTAAGCTACTGAAAATACGCAACCTTCGAGCACGGGGACCTTTCACGAAGATCGCGGCCGCACGGCTGTGAAAAAGTTTGCAACAAGAGCCAGGGAAGTTTCCGCGGTAGCCGGGGACGTGCGAATTTTCGGAAGTCGTAAGGGAACGATCTGGAGTACCAGCGGGACCTTCCGCGGCGCGAAAATCGTGCCCGCAGGGCCGCCACGTGGAGCGATTCGCTGCAGAGCACCTTCAATCGTGATGCTGCCAGGGTACATGCCAGTCCGAAGGAATGAGACCGCCGCGCGCCAGTCATCGCGGCCGAACACCCACATTTCCTGGTGTATGCTGATCCGGGCACGTTACCCGGTTCTCTGGCTTTGTCTTCCGCCTGCAGAGGAATTTAGTGGACTGACGGGCGTGCGTTTCCAGTGCGCTGCAGGCCAGATCTATCGCGGTGCGCGAACTGAGCTACCCCGTGATGGATCTCCAGCTTGCGCGATTCCCGCGGGCGTGGAGAATCCCGAACATGGCAAGATCCTCTAGGGTGGATTGCATGCAGCGACCAAAAATAGCGATCTTGATCCCTTGCTACAACGAGGAGACCACGATTCAAGGCGTGGTCGGTGATTTTCGCAATGAACTCCCCGGAGCCGAGATCTATGTCTTTGACAACAATTCGACCGACCGCACGGTTGAACTGGCTCGAGAAGCCGGTGCCCGAGTCGTGCGCGAACGCCGGCAGGGCAAGGGTTACGTTGTGCAATCGATGTTTCGCGAGGTCGAGGCGGATATCTATTTGATGGTCGACGGGGATGGAACATATCCGGCGGCCGAAGTTCACAAGCTGATTCAGCCAATTCTGCTTGGCGAGGCGGATATGGTGGTTGGGTCGCGCTTGATGCGCGACTCGCAAAGCGATTTTCAGGTGCTTAATCGCGTCGGCAACCAGTTCTTCCTGAACGTCGTGAATCTAATCTTCAAGGTCAAATTGACCGATATCCTTTCCGGCTACCGGGCATTCAATCGCACCTTCGTCAAGAATATCCCTATCTTTGGTGGCGGGTTCGAAATAGAGGCCGAACTGACGATGAAGGCGCTGGCACGAGGCTATCGCATTGTCGAACTTCCAGTCGACCTTAAGGTAAGACCGGCGGGGAGCGTGTCGAAGATCCGAATTTTGCAGGATGGATTCCTCATCCTGAATACGATCCTCTCTCTTTTTCGCGACTACAAGCCGCTGACGTTTTTCGGCTCCGCGGGGCTGCTCCTGGTGGCGCTTGGATTTGTGCCGGGGACCATCGTCATTGTTGAGTTCTTCAAGACCGGCCTGGTTCCGCGGCTCCCTTCAGCATTGCTGGCGGTAGGGTTGGTATTGTCGGGAATGCTGCTGATATCGGTCGGGTTTGTACTGCACACCGTGATTCGGCACTTTCAGGAACTGGAACACCAGTTGCGAATCCAGCGCGAGCCTGTTCTGCAAGAAATCGCGGAAGACCGGTAACTGGTGATGGCGCTACCTTGGCCCTTTGTGTGTGGATTTATTGATTGGCCGGCCTGGCTTGGAGCGTCGACTGCAGGCAATCCGCGAGACGTCGCGATCCTATTGCGACACGGAAGACAGGTCCGCCGAGACCGCAAGTGCCGCGGCGTACCCGGGCTTCAGAGCCAAGTCATACATCACCCATTCCTCGGCCTCTTTCGGATCTGGCCGCGTGCTCAAGAGCATGGCAGGCTCACCCTCACCCAGCGAAACGTCGAATTGATGCAGCGGAAGGGACAAGCCTTCGCCTTTGGCCTTGATGTAGCACTCTTTGCGAGTCCAGCAGCGGAAAAAGGCGTGGTCCAGCGCGTCTCCGGAAAATGCCTGCAGAGATTGGCGTTCTGGCACGGAGAAGAACCTCTCGGCAATTCTGCGAGCATCCGATTGGGGGCGAATCCGCTCCACATCGATGCCGATTTCCCGCCCCTGAACTACTGCCAGAGCGGCCAGTCCCTCAGTGTGGGAGAGGTTGAAGCGCCAGCCCTGTACCCCTTCCAGTGAGGGTTTGCCGTGAGGCGAGTATTCGAAGACCAAATCCTGGGGAGCCTTCGCCACATAGCGTGCGAGGATCCCTCGCACCCGGGCGCGATTTATGACAAATTCGTTACGGTGCTTCGGAAAACGATATCGTTGCGCGCGCTCGCGTTCGTTTTCGGCGAGGATGTTCCACAATTCGTCGACTTCCGAAGGCGGGCACACGGGTGCCCAATGCCAAATGTGCACCTCGCCGAGCGGCGGCGGAGCTGGCATGCCGACTGTGGTCTCGCCGGCATACTCCTGGATCACGAGTCGCAGAGGGGTCGTCATTCTCGATTCTGCTCTTTCCGGCTGTGCGCCTTGGGACCATGGTCTGCCGGCGCATCAGGCGAACCTCCAACAACGATACACCGGCCCAAGTGCGTGCCTCACACCACCTAAACCGGAAGGCCGGAGTCCCTTTCGCCAAGAATCCGGACGTTAATCTTCGAGACAGGAAAATACCTCATTTGGGGGATTACACTCCCGCAGCCAATTGCGAGGATAACCTCGGATGAGGACCGCCATGGAGACCTACCTTCTGCAGGAAAACGATTATTGGGGAAACGTCAAATCGAGCTCGCACAGCCGCCATAGCTTGTACAGCTACTCCCTCTGGCGCGCGCGTTCGGGCGAACATCTTTTTGACGGCGCTGCCGGTGACTTGGCCGAAGCGCTCGACGCCATGCGGGCTCACATACGTTACCTGTCTGCGAAAGGCAATGCAGCGCCAGGGGAGTAGACATGAAATCAACGGCCGTGGCGGCAAGCCCGTCGAACAAGACGGGTGCTGCCCACGCAGGAGCCTTTGAGGTCATTGACCTCGGTTTGTTCGAAAACAACCATAACGACGTTCTGGCAGTGAATGATCGCAGCCAGTGTGCCGGGGTATCCTTCCGCGAAGCGACCGGGAGGATTGAGGCTTTCCGCCAGGAAGACGGTCGCCGCACTATGCTCGGCACCTTGGGCGGATCCTTCAGCATTGCTAGAGGCCTCAACAACCATGGCGAGGTGGTCGGCGGATCCCTTACTGAGGGTGACGAGAACTTTCATGGTTTTCTATTCCGGGATAACAAGCTCTATGACCTGAATGATTTCCTGGACAAGGCTGACGGATGGGAACTCATTCAGGCATTAGCCATCAACAACCGGGGTGAAATTCTCGGGATCGGAGCTCATAAGGGCCGCGACCGAATCGTCTTGCTTCGGCCAAAGTCATCGACTATTCTCTAACGAGAGCGACATAGACTGGGCAATGCAGGGTTGGTTCAGGGATGGGAGTGAACCGATGGTTCGGCCAACAGAATTGAGAGGGCAATCCAGGTCACACTTGCGACGTCATGCCTGGTTCTTGACCGTGTGTACACTGTTGCTGTTGGCGACTGGCACAGCTCAGTCTCATCCGCACCGCAAATCCGCCGCCGGCAGTTCGGTTCGCTCGACTGGCAGGGGCCACGAAGAGTACCCCAGGTCGATTGCGAAAAGCAATCCGGCAGAACACCGATTCGAGAAGGTGCCGCTCAATCAGGAACTGGATCGTTTGGAGCATCAGAACGTCGCTCACGCACACACAGCTGCAGCACCAGCCGGCAGCGGAGTGAACGGGCGGCTTTCCAACCTACGAAGTGCTTCGCGCGCAGACCCCCCCATAAACTTCCGTTATCAGCCGCCTCGCGGGGGAGGCCGGGCGAGTGGGGTTTCCGGGAGGAGGCATTAGTCTCTCGGTGGGCACATGCACATCCTGCCGAAGAGGCCCCGGGAGTTGCTGCGTCTAGAGCACGGTCAGCATCATGCGAACGACGAGTTCCGTCTGCCGGTGCGTATTGGTTTTCATGAAGATGCGCTTCAGGTGAGTCCGGGCGGTGTGATTACTGACAAAAAGTTCTGCGGCCGCGTCGTCGATCGACTTCCCTTGTATTAAAAGCGCGGCCAGGGCTGCCTCTCCCTTGGTAAGACCGTACAATGAGCTGAGCGAGCGCTCATCCACGACAACACTCAGGTCCTGATCGTAGAGCTTCAGCAGGGCGGTGGGGCCGTCGCAGCACCCTAAGCCCGGCCCCGGAACGACCCTTACGATCAGCGAACTATGAGCCGTCCTGCGCTGAAGAGTAATCGGCGAGTCCTGTGGCTCTCCAGATTCAGGAGATGAGATGGCCTCCTGCAGGAGCCTCTGTAGCAAACGCGTGTCTGAAGCTCGATCCGCTACCAGCCCTGTTCTCGCGAGCGAAATTCCATCCTTCTTTTCGAGGATCGCAAGAGCAGTGCGATTTGCGAACTGGGGTTGACCCTCAGCCGCAACTAGCATGGCTCCGTGACGAAGAAGTTCCAAGCCGTAGGTGAGGGCGACCAGCACGTCGCGTGGTGTGCCTGGTTGCGAAAATGAGTCTTCGAGCGGTAAGCGGCGAAGCGATTCGCCGGGCGCACGCGCCGGGTCCGGCTGCGCCTTCCCAAACTGTCCTGGCTCTGCCTGCTTCCGGACCGGACCGCTAGGCACGCCTTCTATCGAGTCCAGGTTTTGCGAGTCCAGGTTTTGCAGTTCCGAGGAATCTCTGACGTGTCGGGCATTCACGCCGTGTCGAGGTGGCCTAGCCATTTTTCTCTGACCTGGTAGACTCCTGCCGAAAGCGCTACACCATCAGTGCGCGCAGTCTACGCGGTGTGTTGTTTCGGGCTGATGAAGTGAAAATTAAGGAAGTGTTAAATCTTGCGATCCAGCGGTCAGATTTGTGGAAATAAGAACTCCCGCCCGTCGACCATGATGGTTGCGGGAAATCGGTGGTCACCTCTACACTTGTATGCCGCGACATCGATAACGCGACTTACGTACGAACCTAGCCGATGAAACTTTCCGTGGTAATGCCCGTGTACAACGAAAGAGCCACCTTGCGGCGCGTGGTTGCCGCTGTTCTGTCCGTCCCCTTGGACGTTGAACTGCTTTGTGTGGACGATGGATCGTCCGATGGTTCGCGGGAGATCCTGGCCGAATTGCAGCAGCGCCATCCTCAAGTGAGGGTGCTCCTGCAGCCTCGCAATACCGGCAAAGGCGCGGCGTTACGCCGGGGAATCCAGGAAGCGACTGGCGACTTTCTGATTATTCAAGACGCAGACCTCGAGTACGATCCCAGCGAATATGAGATGCTGCTTGCGCCGCTTGTCCAAGGCAAGGCAGATGTAGTCTATGGGTCGCGGTTCCTGGGCGGAGGACCCCATCGCGTGCTTTATTTCTGGCACTCGGTGGGAAATTGGTTTCTGACCCTACTTTCAAATATCCTGACCAACCTCAACATGACGGATATGGAAACCTGCTATAAGGTGTTTCGCCGTGAAGTGATCCAGAGTATTCCATTAGAAGAAGACAGATTCGGATTCGAACCGGAAATCACGATGAAAATCGCCAAGCGGCGCCTGCGGGTCTTTGAAGTAGGCATCAGCTACTGGGGGCGCACGTATCAGGAAGGCAAAAAGATAGGGTGGAAAGACGGCATGCGCGCCCTCTGGTGCCTGGTAAAGTACTTCGTCAAGGAACCCCGGCTGAACGTCCCTGCTTCCCAGGCCGGAGAAGGCACGGCGGACCCAGATCAGCGTCCGGCGTAGCGGAAACCTACGCAGTGGCTCTTATCGAGGCCCTCTTCCTGAAGGGCCTTTTGAGTCGGGAAAGCAAGAAGGCTAGATTTTCACCAGGCGGCGAGCCCAGTAGAACACACCTCCCAAGCCCGTTCCCAAGAGATAGATCGAAGACGGTTCCGGAATGGCGGTCGTGCTTTGGCCCAAGGTGATGTCAGAAATGCCGATGCCGTTTGCCGCACCGGAGAAAGTCACCGACTTTGCGGTTATTCCGGGAGCTAAGGTCACGCTCACATCGGTCCAATTGCAATAACTTCCGCCACAAGAGCCGTCGTTGGGAGAAAGCGTGATTGTGGCCAACGCGGTGCCAGTGCCGTTAGCTCCACTCCAAACGGTTACTGTTTCCTGAAACGCGGCAGTGTAGAAAAAATTGATTCCGGAGCCGAATCCGTTGGTCACATTCATGGTTCCCGTGACCTGCACGCCGGTGGTGCCGTTAATGAAGATGGCAGGCGTGCGAGTAGGGTCGGGACTGAAGTTGCCTCCCCCACCTTGCTGCACGGACCTGAGACCGTAAAAATTGGAAGAGAAAATCACTCCGAAGTTTGAAGCATGAGGAGAACCGCCGTTGTAGAAATTCCCGACCGGCTGGAGGTTCCCGAGGTACATGAAATTCAGCAACTCCACCGGGTTCGCATGAGCGACAGAGCTCGAACACAGGATCAAGAATGCAACAATCAAGCTGCTGGTGACAGATCGAGCCATAAGGATCTCCTTGGATCTGAGGTCGCACTCGGGTCGGGAAGCAACCAAGCACGGACAAGTATCGGTCGGACAGTGTTACAGCAGAATCACGCAGATGTTAACAGTAAGTTAATTTTAATCAGCCCTCGCTGGCCTGCTGTGGAACAGCCCCGCCAAAGGGCGCGCCACTGGCCAAATGTGATTCGACTCAAGCAAAGCTTGCTCAATTTCGACGCTTGGACTTGGACCGAAGCGGGAACGAGTGGGGGATCCAGATCGAGCCATTCGAAGGCGGACATGTAAATTGTTCAGGTCTTGCCGGTAGGCACGGCAATTTTCACCTAGGGTGTTTACCCGAGTCGCGGTTCTTCGACGCGCATTTTTGTTGGTGTCATTGTCCCCGTTCCTTCGTCAATTCGTCGCCCGAGTCCGCTGACTCGACGCAGGCTGCTTCGGGCCTGTAGTCCCCCCGACGGTTTCCGCATCCACGGTCCGCCCGCGTTTTTTCGCTGACTTCCATTGCATTTCTGCGAGTCCGGAAGCGACGGTATCCGCCTTTCGGAGGGCAGATCCCGGATTCTGGAATCCCGTTTCCTGCGGTGCAAGTGCCTGTGGAAATGAATGTTCTCTGGTCACAGCTATTACCGTCTCAAAATGGCATTGTGGATGCTATGGAATCTGGAAACGTCCAACTGCCCGCCAGTCTCAAAGGGCAGGACTAATTCCAAACCAAGGGGGAGTAATGAGGGAGCAGTCGATCCGGCTAGGACCGCGCGAACAGCAGATCGTTGAGTTGCTGCTGCAAGGCTGTGACAACGCCGAGATTGCCCGCCAACTCAAGATGGCCCGCCGCACGGTGAAAGCTCATTTCAACCGGCTTTTCCTGCGTTTTGGAATCACCGAAGGAATCAAGCGAGTCAAACTCGCAACCCTGTTATATCGGAGGCAATTGTGTTCGCAAACGATCGGTACGGAACCCGCATCCCCAGCGAGCGTGAACAGCGAGTCATCGAGCTTGTCGCACAGGGCTTGAAGAACCGCGATGTGGCACACGCTATCGGAACCACCGAGCACGTTGTGAAGAATTATCTGCGAGTGATCTACGACAAGCTCGGGCTTTGGAATCGAGTCGAGCTTGCTTTGTGGTATGAAGCCAGGAGACAGGAGCCTGCCCGGGTTTCGTGACGAAAGGCGGTATCCCGTCCACGCTGCGAATCCAGTCAACCAATCAGTCGTGGGAGGGTTAATTTCCGCGAGTGTAGCAATTTCACTCGCAACCGAAGGCGTGCAGATTGCGGAGCCGCTCCGCGGCTTCCGTCTTTCCCTTGCGTGCTGCGGCATCGAGCAGCAATCGTGCTTGGTCGCAGCTGTGGGGTACACCATCGCCCCGCAGATACAAATCAGAAAGTATGAGCGTCGCGGCCATGTTCTGCTTGCCGACCGCTTTCCAAAGCCACTTCGCTGCCTCACTGTTATCGTGATTTCCGCCAGGAGTGCCATTCAGGTACTTCTGCGCCATCACTAATTCTTCAGAGCCATTCTCTGCCGGCAGAGGTGCGGCGTCGGCCGTGGCCGGCAACGTGGTTGACGCGGGTGGCCGGTCAGCAACCGGGCGGTTCTCAGGAGGGCGGCTCGCCGGTTGGATTGCGGAAGGTGCGGGTTGCGAAGATGGTATCGGTGGCTGAAGTGTCGGCGGCTGAGATGACGGGGATGACAGAGGCTGAGATGCCGGCGGCTGAGAAGACGGGAATGCTTGTGTCGCTGCCGCGGAAGATTCCCTGCTGTCGCGCCATCCCGCATACAGCATGATGGCGAAAAGGATCACAATGCTGACAGCGACGTACAGCCACCAGGGGCTTGATCTGGCAACTGGCTCGGAGTGCACGCGAAAGCCCGGAAGATCGTTCCCCGACCTGGGCCACACCGGCTCGCGCCGAGTCGGGCCAAGAGGGGCGACAGGCTGGGGAGAAGCTGGAGGAGGCGGAGGCAAATATGAGCTGGCACTCTCCTCCATGACCTGCCGTGGGGCTGGCGAAGGGAAATCAGGAAACTCTGCAAAAGCGCTGGTTACTGATTTCACCGAAGGAACCGGCTCCCGAACCGGTGTTGTTCCCGCTGAGAGCGGTGTCCCGCACATTCCGCAAAACCGCTGTTCGGTCCGATTCATGTGCCCGCACGAAGCGCACACATTCGAGTGCCCAGCCGCTTGCAGCTGCGAGTGAAGGTCGAGAATCCTGGTGTCTTCTTCCCGCGTTGTTTGTTCATCGGGCGTTTTTTCTGCCGCGGGATGAAGCATCTCCGGCTCCGCGCTGGGCTTGGACTCCAATTCCCGGAGCAACTCCACAACAGCTTCCTCGCGCTTCTCCGGCGGGTTTGTGAAGTACACTTCGGCCCATCGCCCCATGTGAGATGCCAGGATTGGATTCAGAAGGGGATTCAGCTCGGGGCGTGGCAACGTGCTGTCGTTACTCGTTTTAGAGTCCGGCACTCTGTGCTCCGGAAGCGGCAATGGTTATGATTGCACTCTCTGCAAGGAAGGTTGTCAAACCGCCAAACTGTGGAAATTTCACCACGCGGGTGTTCAACCCCATCAATCACACGCCTTGCGATAAGCGGGTTCGAACTGGTCGAGTTGTGCGCTGCGCTGGCTCGTGAACTTGCCCTTCGGGGTCTTCCCATAGAGGTCAGAGCCCGGGCAGTAGTAGAGCGCTGTGTGCAGATCCTCCCACACTTGGGTGTCCGGATTGCCTCTGTACTCGGGAGCCTCCGGAGCCTCGGCCAGTCCCAGACTGATTAGAAGCTTATCGAACGCCGAGAGATCTGGGTCAGGAGCGGGTCTGCGATTGTGACTAGCGCTTCCCATCGCACTTCCAGTGCCGGATGCTCCGACCGAGTGATCCGACCAGATTCCCCAGCGAAGCACGATCGCCACGAGGATAACAGCGATCGCCAGATAGAAATCTCCGCGGCGCGCATTCCAGAAACGCCGCAGGCCGCCGGGACTTCGAGTCATAGCCAACGCTTCGAGGAAATCCTTGGCCTTAGCCGCCGAGGTCCAGGTGACGTCACCGGCCTGCGTCTTGACGAGGGCTGTTCCCTCGATTTCCTTTTTCTGGAGTTGCGACCCAGCCGGTGCGCCGGACGCGATGCTGTCCTCACGTGCACTGAGGCCTAGCTCTTCGTCGGAGGGAAGGCCCAGATCCGCAAGATCGAAGGGAGGCAGGTCAAAATTATCTCCCGGTTGGTCTGCAGCCAAATCGTCGGGCTGAATCTTTTGTTCAAAAGCCGCGTTCTTCTGCGGCTGGCGCGAGCTTCCGTTGCGAGGTGGCTGTGGAGAACCAGCTTCCTTCCCTAACTGCGCGTTCCAGGCCGCAGCCAGCTTGCTCTGCAAGTTGGATGGTTGTCCGTCGCTGATTCGTGGAGAACCGCATTTCCCACAGAACCGTTCATTCGCCGCCAGTTGTGCGCCGCACTGGCGGCAAGCGGAACTTTGGGTTGCAACGGCGCTGGTATCCTGGCTCGAACCAATTCCCGGCTCGTCCGTGTGGGCCAGAGCTGCCAGGTTCGGCTTGAGCTTTTCCAACGCTTCCAGCATAGTGTTTCGCTCGACCGCCAAGGATTGCTTCCAGGTCAATTCTGCGTCACGAGCGAACGCTTCGGTGACGAGGCCGGCCATCAGTTGGCAGGTGTGGATGTCCTGCTCGACAAATCCGTTGGTTTTTTCAAAATAGAGTTCGAGCGCGCCGGCTACTCTGCCATCGTGATAAACAGGGACCGCGATCAGCGACTCGATTCCGCGCTTGCGGATCGGCTCCGGATCGAAAAGAAACTCCGGAGTGAAGTTTTCGCTCCGAATCACCTGCCCGGTGCGGAAGCAGGCGGCGCAGGCGGCGGTCTCCAATGGGATCTCCGTTCCCACCGGCAATGCCGTTGGTCCACATCCTGCACGGTACTGAACCTTTTTTCCGTCCAGGATCCCAATTCCCGCGCCATTCGCATTGGTGATCTTCGCAGTGCGCTCGGCGACCAGTCCCATCGCCTGATCCAGTTCGAGGTGGCGCACCTGGATCTGGTGCTGCGCCTCCACGATTTCCGCCAGCGTCAAAGTGTAGTCGCCGTGGGACGGCGACCTTTCTCCCGACTTTCGTTCCGCTTTCTGCAGAGCGGCCTGAGTGGCCAACTCCTCGTTCCGGAGTTGCTCGCTCTGCAACTCCAGGCTTGCGCCCAAGGCCTGCATCTCGCGGTTGTGCTCCTGCATGACGTAGGCAGCCTCCAGAAGCTTCTCGAGAGTCTCCACGTCGAGCACAGGTTTGTCTTTTTGGTCGGTCACGTTTTCTACGTACCACTCACTGGTGGCCGTTCCGGCAGGCGCGCGCTGGGGGTAGGTCTGCCCGCGTCAGGATTTATTCTAGTGCAATTTTCCCTCGCCGGAACTCTGCGAGAGTATATGACCCTTGCCAAGCGTGAACAACTGGGGACGATCCCGCCCCGTCAGATCAAAAGCGGAGAAGCAAGGGTTGAGGATTCAATGAGTTACGGCAGTCCATCGGAAGAAGCCGCAATGCAGTCTCGCAGGGGTGCAGACCAGCCACGGTTACTCTGGTAAGTTGTGGGAACCTGGCGGCACAATGGGCCTGACACCGCTCGCAAACGGCCCCCACGTCCCCGCGTGTTCAGCTCAACTTCCAGCGCCGAGATAGTAGTGCACCGCTGGGGTGATGATCAGCGACAGCACCATCGAGATCAGGACTCCCCCGATCACCGCGATGGCGAGTGGTTGCAGCATCTGCGATCCGGCGCCGACGGCAAAAGCCAGCGGCAGCATGCCTGCGACTGTAGCCAGCGCGGTCATGACAATCGGGCGAAGCCGGCGGCGCGCCGCCTGGAGCATCGCCCCCTCCGCTTCCAGCCCGAGGGCGCGCATCTTCTGGTCCGCATCGAGCAGGAGGATGCCGTTTTTGGCCACGATGCCGATCACCATAATCATGCCCATGAAGGAAGAGATGTTGAATGTCGTCCGCGTGACCAGCAGCGCGATGAAAACTCCCGAGGTCGACAGCAGGGCCGAAGAAAGAATGGCAACCGGGGCAGCGAATGTGCCGAACTCAAAGAGCAACACGATGAACAGGAGCAGGACCGCCAGAATCAACACGATCACCAGGTCGTGGAACGAGCGTTGCTGCTCTTGGTAAGTTCCGCCGTACTCCACGCGAATGCTGGAAGGGATGTGCAGCGCAGCGACCACCTTCTGCACGTCGGCCATGCCGCTGCCCAGGCTTCTGCCTTCAAGGCGGGCCGTCACCGCGACATCGCGCTGCAGATTTTCCCGGCGAATTTCCGTTTGTCCGGGGAGCTCAACCACATTGGCTAAGGCGCCGAGCGTGGCCGTGTGTCCGGTGCTGCTCACCAGCAGCGTGTCGCGCATGGCCTCGAGCGAGGCCCGGTTGGCCGCGGGAAAACGCACGCGCAGCGTGTAGGCGCGATCGTTCGTCACCACCGGCATGGGCGCCGGTTCGCCTTCGAGAATGGCCGATGCGTCGAGCGCAACTTCCTCGGCGGAGAATCCAGATCTAGCTGCGACGCTGGGGTCGACCTGGAAGGTAACTGCGGGACCACTGATGGTGTTATCGATCCCGTTCAAGAGGTCCACAACGCCGTCGATCTTCCCGATGGCCTCGGCCACCTTGGGTGCCCATTCCTCCAGTTTCCTGGTGTCCTGTGAAAACAGCTTGATCTCGATTGGCTGCGGCGCGGAAGTCAGATCGCCGATCATGTCCTGCAAAACCTGTATGAAATCAACATCGAGGGCAGGTTCCTCCCTCTTGATCGTAGCGCGTACCTCAGCCATGATCTCCTGAATGTCGCGGTTGCGCTTGGCTTTCAACTTCACCAGAATGTCGCCGGTATTCGCCTCGGTCACCGCCGCCAGACCGAGTTGCAGCCCGGTGCGACGCGACGTGCTTTCCACTTCAGGAATATCGTGCAGCATCCGCTCCACGTGACTCACGACGCGGTTGGTTTCCGCCAGCGAACTGCCGGCGGGCATGATGTAGTCGATGGTGAATCCGCCTTCATCCATTTCTGGCAGCAAATCCGAGCCGGAGAATCTGTAACAGACATAAGAAACGACAATCAGCACAAAGCTGAATGCCACGAGCCAGCGCGGATGCTCCAGCGCCCGCCGCAGCCAGCGCTCGTGGAAGTTCACGATCCGCAGGAAGAATCCGCTGAGATGCGCGTCCTCGGCGGCCAGCAACTCTTGGGCATCCGCCTCTCCTGTTTCCGCGGATTCAGAAGTCGGACCCGGCTCGCCTTTCTTGTCATGCCGCCCCCGAATGAAGTATTGGCTCAGGTTCGGCGTCCACGTGAGCGCCAAAGCTAGCGACGTCAGCAAGGCAACGGTCATGGTGACGGCCAACGCGCGAAAGAAGACTCCCGTCACTCCGGTGATCACGATCAGTGGAATAAACACCACCACGGGGGTGATCGTCGATCCCACCAGCGGTACGGTAATTTCTTTCAGCGCACTTTCGATTGCCTGAATCCGCGTCTGCCCGGCATCACGGTGCAGCACGATGTTTTCCACCACCACGATGGCATCGTCAATGACCAGGCCGACTGCCGCGGCCAGTCCGCCCAGGGTCATGAGATTGAAGGTCTGGCCCAACATCTTCAGGGCGATGAATGTCGCCATTACGGTCACGGGAATCACCAGGCCAGCAACCAGCGAGGTTCCCCAATCTCGCAGGAACACCACCAGGATGATGGAAGCCAGAATCAGTCCCAGCAGAATTGCGTCGCGCACGCTGCTGATCGACTCGCCGACGATAATCGACTGGTCGTAGAAGGGCTGGATTTCCACTCCGGGCGGAAGTGTCTGGCGAATGCGATCAATCTCGGCGTGGACTTCCTCCGCCACCTGTACGGTGTTGCCATCGGGCTGGCGATTGATGTTCAGCAGCACCGCGGGCTTGCCATTCGCCGTCACGACCGTGTAGACGGGCTTTACCCCGGGAGCGACCGAAGCCACATCGCCGATCCGCACCGGGATACCCGCCGGCGTGTTCTTCACGACCGCATTCGCAATCTCTTCCGGAGTGCGCACCTGACCATTCACCAGGCCTAGGTAAAGCTGGTGATTGCGTTCCAGCAATCCCGGCGAATCGATCAGGTTGGTGCGGCGCACCGCCTCCAGAATGTCCGACACAGTCACGCTCGCCGCCAGAAGCTTCGCGGGATCGGGAGTAATGTGAAACTCCGGTTCCTGCCCGCCCTGCACGATCACGGTGGAGACGCCGTCGAGCCGGTTCAGGCGCGGCTTCATCTCGTAGGTCGCCATTTCCCAAAGCTTGGTTTGCGGCACGCTGTTGGAGGTAAGGCTGTAACCCAGGATGGGGAAGGCGGCGAAGGTCAAGCGGTGCGCTTCAATCTTGGCGGTCGCCGGCAGTTCCGGCTGCACGCGCGATAGGGCTGCATTCACGTACTGCAGCGTCTGAAACATGTCCACGTCCCAGCGGAAAAACAGATCCACCTCCGCCGAGCCGCGGCTGGTAATGGAGCGTACCGTCAGCAATCCGGGCACGCTGTTGACCGCTTCTTCGATCGGCCGCGTCACCGTCACCATCATCTGGTCGATGGGCATGACACCGTTGTCCACTCCGATCAACACGCGCGGAAAATCGGTGGACGGAAACACCGAAACAGGAATGGTGAAGGCCAGGTATCCCCCCAGCAGGGCCAGCGTCAGGATCAGGAAGATCATAGGCCGGGAATGCTGCGCCACCCAGTGCTCGGATGTCGCACGATTCACGCTGTCGCTCCGTGTTGGCTATTTTTCACTGGGTGTTGGTTTCTCACCGGAGTCCTTTGGGGATTCGCTGCTGGTTTCCACTTTGATTTTGGTGTTGTCGGGCAAGCCGTACGCGCCGTTCGCGACCACCTTGTCGCTGGCGTTGACGCCTTCGACAATCTGCACGTCGTCCGCCTGACGGATGCCAAGCTTCACGGCCTTCTGGTGAGCGCGGCCATCGCTGCCGGCGAGCATCACGGCGGACGCCCCGTCGGGAGCGATGATCACGGCGGCTGTCGGAACCACCAGCGCGTCTTTTACTGTTTTTGCGGTCAGGGAAAGCTGGACACTCGTTCCCGGCTTCAACTCATGCCTGGGGTTCTTTGCCTCCAGCCAGATTTCCACCGTCGTGCTGTTCGGGTCGAGAGCCGGGCTGACCACCGTAACGGTTCCTGCGATCGGTTCCTCGAGGCCTGGAACGGTCATGGTTCCCTGGTCGCCGACCTTGAGGAGAGCAGCGTCGGCTTGCGGGATGTGAGCCTTGGCGATCACTGAGGAAATGTCCATCACGGTCACGATTGGGGTGCCGGCAGTCGCCATCTCGCCGGGATAAAGCGGGCGGTCCGTCACCACGCCATCGATGGGGCTGCGAATCTCGGAGTAGCTCAACTGGGCCTGCGCTCCCAGGTACTTGCCCTTGGCCGACTCCAGCTGTCCCGCCGCAGCCTTCAACTGTTGCTGTTTGCCAATCGACATCAACGCGTCGAGATGCTTCCTGGCGAGGGCGGCCTGATTGCGCGCTTGCGTGATGTCCACTCGCGACTGGTCGAGTTCTTTGCGCGGCAACGCTCCCTGCTCAAAAAGTTGCTGGCGGCTCTCGTAGACCTTCTCCTGCGCATCCAGCGCCTGCTGGGCCTGCTGCGCGTCGGCTTCCGCTTTCTGAATCTCTTCCGGCAGGCTGGCTGCGGTTGTGGTTTCGTACGCGGCCTCAGCCTGTTCGAAGCTACCCTTGTTTTCCTGGGCTGCAGCGCTCAAATCACGGTTTTCCAGAACTGCCAACAACTCGCCTTTATGCACACGGCTGCCCCGCTTTACCAGGAATCGCTGCACCGGAGCGCTGATCTTGGCCACGATGGCCGCCTGCTGCCGCGGATAAAGAATGGCTTCGGTGTTGACCGTGTGCTGAATGGTGGTGGTCTTGACGGCTGCAACTTGCACCGTGACGATGGGCTCTTTTTCTTTTTCCGCCGAGCAGGCGGTAAAGAGCGTGAGAATGGCCGCAGCTGCTGCCGCCAGCAGCGCGGTCCATGCTTGCGATCGGGAGACTCGCCCAAAGCGATTGAAGAACATCATGAGTTGGCGATAGCTCATTCTCTAGAAGCTCCCGGTCAAAGTTTGCAGATTTGCCAGCGCAACCCTATAGCGCGCCTGTCCATCGTCATAGGCGTTGCGCGCCTGGGTCAGTGTGTTCTGCGCGTCGACCACTTCCAGCACGGTGGATTCTCCCGCCTGGTAGCGCAGGTTGGTCAGGCGCAGGCTCTCTGCTGCCATCTCGGCGGAGTTGGACAGCGACTCCATTTCTGAACGTGCGGTCGCCGCCTCATTGTAGAACTGGCGCAAATGGCTTAACAGTTCACGCTGCGTATGGCTCAACTCAACCCGCGCCTGATCGCGGCGCAATTCCGCCTGTTTCAGTTTGCTGCGATCGGAACCCCAACTGAATATCGGAATTTGCAGACTAGCCACCGTCGAGTAACCAAGGTTCCGCACGCCGTTGTTGCGGATGGCGAACTGGTTCGCGTCAATGCCGTAGAAGTAGTCGATGCTCAATGCCGGCAGCAGTCCACCCCAAGCTGCAGTCACTTCGTGGTTCGCGGCTTCCAGGGCGGCCAGCGCCGCCCGCAGTTCAGGATTATTCTTCTTGCCCGCCGCGGCGGCCTCCGTCAGTGAGGGCAGCGGCTCAGGAGTCTGCAGGTCGTCGACTACGGTAAAGTTTTCGTTGAAATCGGGAAACAGCATGACCGCCAGATCCAAGCGGCTGCGCTCCATGTCGAGCTCCGCTTCTTGCAGTTCGCGATGTTGTTGTTGCGCCTGAATGCCGGCCTTGACCGCATCAGCGTGAGCGACTTCGCCGCCGTTCTCCAGCTTCTGACTGATGCTGAGGAAGTGCTCGGCCTCAGCGGCTGCCCGCTGTGCGGTGGCGTATTTGCGCTGCGCCGTCACCAGACCGTAGTAGGCCTGCGTGACAGTTACCACCAGCCCACGCGCGGCAATTTCGGCCTTCGCTCGCGCCTGCGACAGGGCAGCGGCGGAGCGCCGGTAGTCTGCGATGCCCGTGAGGGACAGCGCCTGATGGACGTCGGCCTGGCTGAGGTATTCGTGTACCCCGTTATTGGCAATGAATTTAGAGGTCGTGTTTGCCGGCAAGCCAGTACCTTCGGTGTAGATGAAGGAATTGTTGTAGTTGACGCTGGGGAGCAATCCCGCGCGGGCCTGCACCCGGTCTTCCCGCGCGACTCCGAGATCGGTCAACGCGAAGCGGTACTGGGGCTCGTTGGCCTTGGCGCGTTGCAGTGCGTCCTGAAAGGTGACGGTCAGCGGGGCCTCGTTGCCAGATCGCTGGTCTGGATTCCCCTGAGCGACGGCCGCTAGCTCAACCGGTTGGCCCTGCGCAAAGAGGTCTGGCTTGGCAACCGCCAACACCAAAATGAACAGGATTGCGGATCGGAAGCGCCCATTTCGGGATCGCTGGATCGGGAGTAAAGGCAAGAAAATCGACGATGCTCTCATCGGCTCCTCCGCAGGCTGGTTGAATTGGATCGCAGTGCGTCTAAGAACATGACACCTAAGGGACTTCGTGGCTGAATCGATCCCCACACTCGTATGCTGCGGATGTCGAATCCGCGACCGCCTCCGAACCTGCAGGGAAGCATTGTCTGTCATCTGGCTCTATCCTCAGCGCCCGCTTCTGCTCCATTTTGGGACCAGTCAGCGTAGCATGGCGTTTCTGAACTCCATCTGAAAGCTCCAGCCTTGTCCCCAAGTGCAAGCACACGCTGGTCTTAGCCGTTCTGTAACCAGGGCGAAGTTTTGGCGAAAAGCGTGCTCAACCGCTGGACAGAGAGTGCAATCACCGCATTCCGAAGGAAAAGGCAGGCAGTTGGCAAAGGAGGAGTCGTCGTGACGAGTGTTCTCGAAATCAAGGTTACGCCCCGCGATCAGGAGGTCTTGGACCTTCTGGTCCAGGGCTGCAGCAACAAAGAAATTGCCGGGCAGTTGAACATCAGCCCGCGCACCGTGAAGCAGCACTTGCGTACCCTGTTTCTCCGGGCAGGGATCAGGGAGGGGAGAAAACGCGTGAAGCTGGCTATTGCCGTGTTCGAACAGTCGGAGGCCACCCAATGATCCCGCGCGATCGCCTGACGCCGAAGGAAATTCAGGTTGCAACCCTGGTTTGGGAGGGTCTCACCAACCGCGAAATCAGTAAAATCATGGGCACCACCGAACAGGTGATCAAGAACCACCTGCGCAGCACGTTCGACAAGCTGGGAGTCTGGAGCCGGCTGGAGTTGGCAATGTACATCGCCAGCCACGGGGGGAAAGACTGGCAACAGGAGTTAGGAGAGCATCGTCCTTCGGAAGTTCTGCGAACCGGAACCTAGGCGTGGAAGTCGGGGGTGGCTGACGGAGTCCATGTTGCAAAATTTCGTCTCAGTCCCGCCAGTATGCCTGCCGCGCTCGAATGCGCAAAAGGTTTGCGTTGGAAGAACCCGGTCGGACCTCCAGAATCAGGTTAACGTATTGAAGAATCATGATTTGGCCTCTCCCCGGCAGCGGCCTGCGAATTGCAGCCAGCAACCTGATCTTAAGAAAGCCGGCTCGAAGCCACTTCGAACCAGCTTCGTACCCCCGGGCGTGGCGAGGAATGGCCTACAAAGAGACCTTCTGGATGGCGTGCGACTCGATCGAACAACTGCGGGCGGAATACGGCCCGTTTCACACCCGTGCCGAAGCCGAGGCCGAAGCCAAGAAGCTGGGATTTGGATACCTTCTCCGCTATGAACACCTGCTCGACGACCACGAGGAAATCCAGGAAGTTCGCTGTATCTTCATCGAGTTGCCGGGTGCGGTTCCGGTGGAGACTTCTGCACCCACTTCCACCAGCTTGCATACCCGGTGCGCCACCTGCGGAGAAGCCTCGACCCACGAGGAACCCTGGCAGGCGGAAGTGTGGGCAGACATCCACGAGTTCGAGCATTCCCGCCACTTTGTCCGGCTGTTTGAACACTCACGGGGCAACGGATTGAAGGAAATCGGCGGCTGGCGCGGGTAGCTCCAGGCACACAATCTACACGCCTTTTATGCGGCTGCTGACAGCTCGCTGCCCGCAGCACGGTCGACAAACCAGATCAATTTCCCGTCGCTGGGCCGCACCAGTTTGGAGGGATATTTTTCGCCGACGGCACTGCCTTCCAACACTTCTCTCAGAACCGGCGCCTTGTCGGCTCCGCTCACCAGAAACGCGACGCACCTCGCCGCGTTGAGCAGGGGTAGGGTGAACGTGATGCGGCTGGTTCTTAGTTTCTCCACCCAGTTCGCGACCACCAAGCGGGACTTTTCTTGCAGCGCCGCAGTTTCCGGGAACAGGGAAGCGGTGTGTCCGTCCGGGCCCATTCCCAGCAGTATCAAGTCAAAGCGTGGAAACGCTCCCGGCTCCAGAGCGAAAAACTCTCTTAGGGTTTGTTCATAGGCTTCGGCTGCGGCCGCGGCATCCGGGTTTTCGGTAGGGACACGAAACACGTTTCCCGCGAGAACCGGAATCTTCGAGAGCATGGCTTCTTCCGCCATGCGATAGTTGCTCTCCGCGTCGGTCGGGAGAACATGACGCTCATCGCTCCAGAAGAAGAACATCTGGGTCCAAGGTAAGCTGGTACGTGCGTTGGTGGCCAACAGCGTGTACAAGTTCCTGGGAGTCGAGCCGCCTGAAAGCGCGATCGTGAAACGTCCACGCTGGGCGACCGCTGCGTCGGCAGCCCGCACAATTTCCTCTGCCGCCGCCTGAAATAGGTCCTGCGGTGTTGTCAGCCTCCGGATTTCAATTGGCGAACTCATGGCAAAGCATTTCCAGCGCTATTCTTTATCTGCCTTCACGAATGCCCGGCCTGCTTTGCAGTCGATCGTAAAGAGCATATTTCTCGCGCAGCCAGTCTAGTCATGATCGACTGGCGTTGGCGCATCGTGCCGCGCCCAGCAATGCCGCCTTGTCATTGGTGATGACCTGCACCGGGATACCCTCCACCAAAGAACGCAAACGGCCCTTGGCGAGAAAACTCCCCATGAACGCCGGGCCGGAGAGCTTGGGAAGAATTTTCGGTGAAATTCCTCCGCCCAGGAAGACACCGCCAGTGGCCATCAGCTTGAGAGCGAGGTTGCCGGCCTCCGCCCCGTAGATGGAAATCCAGAGGTCCAGTGCCTGCGCCGCCAGCGCGTTGGCGCCTTCGATCGCGGCGGAGGAAATCGCGGCGGCTGGATCGGTTCGCGCGAGTTGTGCGGCGAAATCCGGCGGTTCCTTTCCGCGCCCTGCCCCGCGCAGAAACTCATAGACATTCACCAAGCCGGGGCCGGAGAGGATACGTTCGTAGCTGACGTGCTCATAGCGGCTTTCGAGAAACTGCAGTAATTCGATTTGGAGATCGCCCTGGGGAGCAAAATCCGTGTGCCCGCCTTCACTGGCGAAGACATGGTGGTTGCTGCCATCCCAGAACAGCCCGGCTTCGCCCAGCCCGGTTCCGGGTGCAATGACCGCCTGATTGCCCGAGGCTTGCTCACTGCCGCGATTCAGAGAAACCAAATCACTCCGGCCCAGCGCTCCGATACCCCAGGCATTGGCTTCCAGATCGTTGATGAGAAGCGTGCCCGGCAATTCAATCTGTCTGGCCAGCCGAGCCTGCTCCACCACCCAGGGCAAATTGGAGGTTTCCACGCGTCCGTTGCGCACAGGACCGGCAACTCCGAAACACGCAACCTGTGGGCGGGTGCCGGAGTCTTCGAGGAACTTGGTGACAATCTCGCCCAGCTCTTTGTGCTCGCGGCTGGGAAACACGCGCTCTGAAATCAAGCGAAGCGATCCATTGGAGGGTTGGAAATAAGCCAGTCGCGCATTGGTGCCGCCAATATCCCCGGCCAGGATCATTTCTCGAAATTCCTCCAGCGCCGTCCGTCGCGCTCCAGGAGTTCGTCGGCTTCCTTGGGTCCCCAGGTGCCCGACGCGTAGTTGGGAAAGTTGCGCGGGGGAAGCGCCTTCCAGATGTCCAGAATCGGGTTTACCACACTCCAACCGGCCTCTACCATGTCAGCGCGCTGAAAAAGAGTCTGATCGCCGATCATGCAATCATGCAGCAGCCTTTCGTAACCCGTACTGGGCTGCTTGCCAAAATATTCCTGATATTCGAAGTTCATGTCTACCGTTCCCAAGCGCATCACCGGGCCAGGTACTTTGGCGGCGAACTGCAGAGAGATGCCTTCTTCGGGCTGGATATGCAACACCAGTTGGTTGGGCATCAGGTGCTCGACGGGAGTGTCGCGAAAGAGCACAAACGGGGCCTGGCGGAACTGGATCACGATATGCGTGTTTCGCACCGGCATGCGTTTGCCGGTGCGAAGATAGAAAGGAACGTCGGCCCACCGCCAGTTGTCGATCAGCAACTTCATAGCGACGAAGGTCTCCGTTCGCGAATCCGGAGGCACGTCGCTTTCGGAACGGTACGAGGAAACGTGTTGGCCACCTTCGGTGCCATCCCCGTACTGCCCACGCACGGAGCGGCTGAGAACGTCCTCGTCGCTGATGGGTTGGATGGCATGCAAAATCTTGGCCTGCTCGTCGCGCACGGCATTGGCGTCGAACGAAATGGGCGGCTCCATCGCCGTCAGGCTGATGAGCTGCATGATGTGGTTAGGCACCATGTCACGCAGCGAGCCCGCGTGGTCGAAATAACTGCCGCGGCCTTCCACCCCTACGGTTTCGGCCACGGAAATCTGCACGTGATCGATGTAGCGGCGGTTCCATATGGGTTCGAAGATTCCGTTGGCGAAGCGGAACGCCATGATGTTTTGCACGGTCTCTTTTCCCAGATAGTGATCGATGCGGTAAATCTGTTTTTCATCCGCAACCTTGAGGAGTTGCTGGTTCAGGGCTTTGGCAGACTCTAGATCGTGACCGAACGGTTTCTCTATGATTACCCGCCGCCAGTGGTCGTTTCCCTGTTCCATCAGTCCGGTGGCGGCGAGGTTTTCAACAATCGAGCCGAAGAAACTGGGAGCCGTTGCCAGGTAGTAGAAGAAGTTTTGATGGGTGGCGTGATCACGATCAATCTGGGCGAGGCGGTCCTTGACCTGGGGGAAAAGTTTGTCGTCGTTGAAATCACCTGCAAAATAGTAGAACCGGCGCGCAAAGTCATCCCAAAGATCGGAGTCAACGCACTCCCCGCAGTACTCTTTGACATCGTCCGCGATCCGTTTGCGGAAATCCTCGTTCGACATCTGCGCCCGGGCCACGCCCAGCACCGCAAACTCCCTCGAGAGCAGGTTGGCGCGGGCGAGATTGTACAGTGCAGGAATCAACATGCGCGCCGTCAGATCGCCGGCCGCGCCAAAGATCACCATCACGCAGGGATCGCTCTGCTTGCCGACACGCGGCGTCGTTATGGTGGGCTGTTCCGCCAATTGAGCCATGGTCAATTCCTCAAACTCTCCTGAAGTAAGTCCGGTGTCTAGGCGCTCTTTTTAGCAACGCTGGCTTCGATGTGCCCGCCAAATTTCTGGCGCATGGCAGAAAGCATTTTTTCAGCGAACGTATGCTGCTGGCGCGAGCGGAAGCGCACAAACAAGGCTGCCGTCAACACGTCGGCCGGCACCGCCTCTTCAACGGCCGCCTGGATCGTCCATCGCCCCTCGCCGGAGTCTTGCACGTAACCCTCGTATTCGGACAGAGTTGGATTCTCCGCCAGAGCCATGGCCGTCAGATCCAGCAGCCACGAACTCACCACGCTACCACGCCGCCAGACTTCTGCGATGTCGGGAAGGTTCAGATCGTAGCGGATATCTTCCGGCAACTCCTTGCTGGTGGCGTTCTTGAAGATATCGAAACCTTCGGCGTAAGCCTGCATGATGCCGTATTCAATGCCGTTGTGCACCATCTTTACGAAATGCCCCGAGCCCGAAGGACCGCAGTGAATGTAGCCCTCCTCCGAGGTACCGCCCAGTTTCTCGCGCCCCGGAGTGCGCGGAATGTCACCTCTGCCGGGAGCGAGCGTCTTGAAGATGGGATCGAGCCGCTGCACCGCTTCCTTGGGCCCGCCAATCATCATGCAGTAACCGCGGTCGATGCCCCAGACGCCGCCACTGGTGCCGACGTCGACGTAGTGGATGCCCTTGTCCCTGAATTGTTTCGCTCGCCGAACGTCATCTTTGAAGTAGGAGTTGCCGCCATCGATGATGGCGTCTCCGCCTTGCATGTGCTGCGCGAGCTTCTGCACGGTTTGCTCGGTGGGACCTCCCGCGGGCACCATCACCCAGACGGCCCGCGGCGGTTTCAGCTTGTTCACCAGGTCTTCGAGCGAGGACGATCCGCTCGCTCCTTCGCCCGTCAGTTGCTTCACGGCGTCCGCACTGAGATCGGAAACCACGAGTTGATGTCCGCCGCGCATCAACCGGCGCGTCATGTTGGCGCCCATGCGGCCCAGACCGACCATTCCCAGTTGCATGCTTTGCTCCTTAGTGTCTGCCCGGCAGGTTATGTGATGGCCTGTTTTGTCGCCGCCTGTAGCTTGGCCAGCCCTGAGCCAACACCTCGCCCTAAGTGAACTCGCAAAGCGCGGCGGCCACGCTCGGCCAAAACCTGGAAGTCGCCACGCGCTTGCGCCGCCTTGACCACGCCGAAGGTGTATTTCTGTCCTGGCACCGGCAACTCGATCGCATCATCGCAAGTGATCTGGAGAAACACTCCCGAATTTGGGCCGCCCTTGTAAGCCTGTCCCGTGGAATGCAGAAAACGCGGCCCGAAGCCCAGGCAGGTGGCAACGTGCTTCTTGTCGCGCACGCAGTGCCGTACGGCTTGCAGCGCCTTCTCGTGTTCGGCATTCATCTGGATGTATCCGAGCACGGCGAAATAGTCCCGCGCCTGGATGCGACTCAGATGGGCCTTCAGGTAGCCGGTGAGAGACTTTTCATTTCCGGTGGCCTTCGCCAGTTCGGCGGCGTTTTTGTCGTCGGTGAAGAGCTTGATGCCGTCTTCCTCAAGCACAGGCTTCTCGGCGGGTAAAGAACCGTTCTTTTCGTACTGCTCCGTCAGGCTGCGGGTGGCGACCTTGCTGGCCTCGACATCAGGCTGGTTGAACGCGTTGATCCCGATGATGGATCCGGCAACCGCCGTGGCGATCTCCCAACGGAAAAACTCCGCACCCAGTTCGTAAGTGTCCACCATTGAGATGCGAACCACCGGATGCCCCGCCTTTTCGAGCGCAGTCACTTTCGCGTCCTGGCCAGCGTCTGGCGCGGTCTCCAGCCGCACGTAGGCAAACACGCGGTCATTCCCGTACATTCCGGGTGAGCTCAGCTCCTCGCGATCGACCGGAATGATGCCATGGCCTTGCTTGCCGGTCGATTCGGCCAGCAATTGCTCGAGCCACGCGCCCAGATCGGAAATTCCGGGCGAGGCGATGATTGTGACCTTGTCGCGGCCGTTGCGCGCAGCCGTACCCAGGATGATGCCAAGGGCCGCGCCGGGATTGTCGTCCACTCCGACGGAAGATCCACAAGCCCGCACCATTTCTTGCGCGCGGTCGAGAAACTTCTTGGTGTCCAGTCCCATCGCCGCGGCCGGTACCATGCCAAAGTTCGAGAGTGCCGAATAGCGGCCGCCGATCGACGGACGCCCGAAGAAGACGTGGCGGAAGCGGTCGCCTTCCGCGACCTGCTGCATCTTCGAGCCAGGATCAGTGACGGCGATGAAATGGCTGCCAGCTTTATCCGCTCCCACCGTTTGCTTCGCGCGCTCAAAGAAATATTGCTTGAAAATATTCGGTTCGAGGGTGCTGCCGGATTTGCTGGAAACGATAAACAGCGTTTTCGCGATGTCGATCAGGTTGTCGAAAGCCTTGACCTGCGCGGGGTCGGTCGAATCCAGGACATGAAGGTCCGGAAATCCCGCCATTTTCCCAAACGTCATCCGCAGAACTTCGGGACACAGACTCGATCCGCCCATGCCGAGCAGCAGAATGTGCTGGAAGCCAGCGGTTCTGATCTCTTCGGCCAGTCTGCGCAGTTGTTCGTGATGCGCAAGTTGTTCTTCGACAATATCCAGCCAGCCTAGCCAACTGGCTTCGTCGCTGCCGGTCCACAGCGAAGCATCTCGCCGCCACAGACGTTGCATCTTGCTGCTAGTTTGCCAATCGGCCGTAGCGGTTCGCACGGCAGCGGCCAGAGATTCTGGCAAAGAAACTTTCAAATGGCTGGTGATCGCTATGCCTTCCATTGTGTGCTCTTCTCCACGGCGGCGAGCAGCTTCTCGAAGGCGTCGGCGAACAGTTTGACGCCGTCGTCGGTCAGCTTGTCGGTGACCTCCTTCATCGAGATGCCCGCCTTGCTCAGGTCGTCCATTGTTGTTTGCGCGGCCGCAACGTTCTCGGTAAGGCTGTTGCGCGGCTGCCCGTGATCGCGGAACGCGTCGATGGTGCTCGGGGGCATGGTGTCCACGGTGTCCGGACCGATCAGTTCCTCGGCATAGAGCACATCGCGATAGTTCGGATTCTTGGTGCTCGTGCTGGCCCATAGAACACGCTGCGTTTTTGCGCCCTGGACAGCCAGAGCATCCCAGCGCGGCCCGTTGAAGATGCGCAAATAACGCTGATAGGTTAGCTTCCCATTGGCGATGGCGACCTTGCCCAGCAGACTTTTCAGCAAAGCCTGTTCCTTGGGATCGGTAGTGGCTTTCAGACGATCGTTCAGCTTGGAGTCCACCAGCGTGTCGATCCGGCTGATGAAAAAGCTGGCCACGCTGGCCATCTTGTTCAACTTGCCGCCGCGCCGCGCCAAATCTTCGATTCCCGCGATGTAAGCCTCGGCGACCTTCTCGTACACTTCTTGCGCGAACAGCAGCGTCACGTTTATGTTGATCCCTTCGGCGATTAACTGTCGGATCGCGGGCAAGCCTTCCGCCGTACCCGGAACCTTGATCATCACGTTCTCGCGGTTGACGGCCTTCCACAACCGGCGTGCCTCATCAATCGTTTCCGGGGTCTTCTTGGCCAGGAATGGAGAAACTTCCAGGCTGACAAATCCATCGCGGAACTTCGACTCGTCATACACCGGACGCAGCACATCGGCTGCGTCCTGGATGTCGCGAATCGCGATCTGCTCGTACCGGGCCTTTGTGTCGAGGTTCTTGCGCGAAGCCAGCGACTTCAACATGTCGTCATAAAGCGAGCTGTCGGCAATTGCCTTTTCGAAAATCGAAGGATTGGATGTCATGCCGCGCAGTCCGTCTTCGGCAATCAGTTTTTTCAATTGGCCGGTCGTAAATAAATCCCGCCGAATGTAGTCCAGCCACATCGACTGGCCGTAGTTGAGCAATTCTTTTAGGGGATTGGTAGCTTTTGAGGATTCCAGAACTCCGGTCGGCTGCATGGCATTCTCCTGATCGATTCGCGACGTGGCGCGTTGCTGTTTAGTGCTCCCTCCGCCCGCGGCCACGGCGGGAGCCACCGAGCAGATCAATCCAGCACTCTTTTACTCTTTGCGCAAACCCCAGCTTTACTTTGTTTCCAACAGCGCTTTGCGCGCCTCTGCGACCACAGTGTCCGCAGTGAACCCGAAAAACTTCAGTAAATCCTTGAGTGGAGCAGAAGCCCCGAAGCTGTGCATGCCGACCATCCGCCCTTTGGCACCTGCGTAGCGCTCCCAGCCCAGCGTGGCCGCCATCTCCACCGAGACCCGAGCCGTCACCGCCGCTGGCAGAACGCTTTCTTTATACGCGGCATCCTGCTCCTCGAAGATTTCCCAGGACGGCATGCTGACCACGCGCGCCTTGATGCCTTCGGTCTTCAGCTTTTCGTAAGCCTCCAGGCAGAGCGATACTTCGCTCCCTGTGCCGATCAGGATCACATCCGCCTTTCCGCCGGGAGCGTCGACGAGAACGTAGGCTCCCTTCGTCACGCCCGAGGCGGGCGCGTATTTTGAACGATCGAGCGTCGGCATCGCTTGCCGACTCAGCACTAGCGTAGTCGGACGATGATGCTGTTGCATCGCCAGCTTCCACGCTTCCACGACCTCGTTGGCGTCGCCGGGACGCAAGACCAGCATGTTAGGCATGGCTCGCAACGACGCCAGTTGTTCGATTGGTTGGTGCGTGGGCCCGTCTTCGCCCAGGCCGATGGAGTCGTGAGTCATCACGTAGATGGCGGGAATCTCCATCAGAGCGGCCAGGCGCATGCTGGGTCGCATGTAGTCGGTGAAGTTGAAGAAGGTTGCTCCGAACGCCCGCAAGTCCGACAACGTCATCCCGCTCACAATGGCGCCCATGGCGTGTTCGCGTACGCCGAAGTGCAGATTCCGTCCGCCATACTCTCCCGCGTAAAAGTCGCCCGCACCCTCGAATTTGAGGTCAACCTTGTTCGACTTGGCCAGATCTGCCGACCCGCCCAGCAGCCACGGCACATTTTGTGCTAAGGCGTTCAGAGCCTTGCCCGAACTTTCGCGCGTCGCCATGCCCTTGGCATCGGGAGGAAACGTGGGTAAATTCTTGTCCCAGCCGTCGGGCAGTTCGCGCCGCTCCATGTGGCGGAGATGCTGCGCCAGATCAGGATACTGCCTGGAATAATCCGCGAAGAGTTTCATCCAGTTCCCACGCAGGTCGCGGCCGCGCTTGCCGATACCCTCGCGAAAATGCTCGCGCACGCCCTCGGGCACCAGGAACTTCGCATCTTCCGGCCAGCCATAAAATTTCTTGACCAGCCGCACTTCCGCCTCACCCAGAGGTTCTCCGTGGGCCTCGTAGCTATCTTGCTTGTGGGGCGAGCCATAACCGATATGGCTGTCCACAACAATCAGAGTTGGACGGTCGTTCGTTTTCAAAAATGTGTCGTATCCGCGCGCCAGCATGTCCAGATCGTTCGCATCGGAGACACGCGTCACGTTCCATTCGTAGCCGACGAAGCGCGTCATGACGTCTTCGCTGAACGAGGACGACGCGGGGCCGTCGAGTGTGACGTGGTTGTTGTCGTAAATCCAGCACAGATTGGAAAGCTTGAGATGCCCGGCGAGCGAAGCAGCTTCGGACGCAACTCCCTCCATGAGGTCGCCGTCGCCGCAGATGGCATAGACGCGAAAGTCGAATAGCTCGAATCCAGGCCGATTGAAGTTCGCCGCCAGCCATCGACTCGCGATCGCCATTCCGACACTATTTCCTGCACCTTGACCCAGAGGGCCAGTCGTAGTTTCCACGCCGGAAGTGATGTGGGACTCGGGATGCCCAGGAGTTCTGCTGCCGAGCTGCCGGAAGCGCTTGAGCTCCTCCAGTGGAACGGTCAGTGTATTGAGGACCTCACCGTCCTCGCTGACCGCCCTCACCTCCGCCAAATGAAGCAAGGCGTAGAGCAAAGCAGAGGCATGTCCGGCCGACAGTACGAAGCGGTCCCGATTCATCCAGGTAGGATCTTCGGGGTCGTAGCGCAGAAATTCCTGCCACAGGGAATAAGCCGCCGGGGCCAGGCCCATCGGAGCTCCCGGATGCCCGGAGTTGGCCTGCTGCACGGCATCAATCGCCAAGGTTCGGATGGTGTTAATGCACAGTGTCTCGAGCTGCTTGGCGGTCACCAACGTCTGCTCACTGGCTACCATGCGGCTTGCGCTCCTCTCACGGGACAATCCTCTCCGACATCCCGGTTCTTTGAGTGCTCAGCCTATTAGAGTGCCGGGGGGCGGGAAGGGTTCAGATACGGAGAGAGTGTATCAATTTCCACATGGTCGGTGTCGGTGAGGCTCGTGAAAAAATCAGACGTGCAACTGCGGGGAGGCTCACTTCAGCAGTTGTAGATAGCTGCTTTCGCTGTTCGAAGTTCTGGTTGTGTCCTGAACATACTTGAGGAACTGGCGAAGACCTTCGCGGCCAGTGGGTTCCATCCCGGCAAAGCGGATACGTACTCCTGATGTAGGCCCGCTGCGGGTCACGACCCCACTCAGCGCGAAGCCTTTAACCCAGATCTTTCCGCTGGCTACCCACAGCCCGATTTCGACCTTGGCACCGCTGGGGATCGAATTGGCTGTTTCCACCAAGCAACCGCCCACGCTGGTGTTTGACAGATTGCCCCAGATCGGCAAATCCGCGTCATCTACACGCAACTCCACGGCCACAAAGCACTTGATCCTGGGATGCCGCCGCCGGTCCTGTCCCCAGTTAGGGCTGAAGAGATCCGGCTCGAACGGAGGCACCGAGGAAGCCGGCTCCGGAACAGCCTGCGGCGCTGGCGCTTCGCTCGTCTCTTTCGAAGTGGACGAAGCGGTGCCGCCCTTGGCCCCTTCTTTGATTTCACGCATCACTGCGAGCAGCGCCTCCTCGCGACGGTTGGCAGGAGCGTCACGGTAGGTCTGCAGCAGTTTTCCGAGGTTGCGCACCAGGTCGGGGTCGGAAAGCAACCGGGTCCAATCGGTCGCGGAAGCGGGGGTGGACTTTGGGTCGCTCATTTAGGTGCGCGGTTCTTCTATCCTGGTTGGCAAACGAGTGCCGTCATCAGGTTGAACCAGAAGTCACCGATCGGCAAGATGACTGAAGTTACAAGGACGCGCCGCCGGGGTCACAGCCCCAACCACGCTGTCAGGGGAAAGCCCGTTTAGTCGGCCCGTTCCAGTCCTTGGACGCAGCCTGCCAGCAGTTCCTTCTGCTCCTTGGAGGGCGAAAGAAATTCGAAGCCGTAATGGTAACCGCGCCGGTGTCGCACGACAGCCCGTAGCTCCCACGGACCAGAGTTTGGCAGGGAAAAGTTCAGCGAGGCCACCTCTCCGCCACTCAATTCCGCGGCCAACAGTATGCCAATACCAGCCTCAGACAAATCGCGGCAGTGTCCCTCAAGCCGCTGATAGGTGTTATCCAGCAGAAGCCCAACGGTGACCGGGAAATTCGTGCGATACCTGGGGTGCCTTCTCCGGCGGCGGTCAGGAGTCTGCGGCGCTGTCTTTGGGTTTGAGGACGCCATGCGGGCTGGTCGACGGTTCTTTCCTTCGCCACTGTACCTGCACGGCGCGTGGGAGCAAAGTACCCAAGGTAACGGATTGCCATTACAATCATCGCGTTGCCTTAACAGCAGCTACAGATGGGTTTCTCATCTTGGTGATTGCCCAGGGTTTCAAGTTTTGCAACGCAACCCGGCGCGCAGGAATCCAAGCACCGGATGTTGGCTTCACGACAGTCGTCGCGGAGTTATTTTTCTAGTGCGCTGCTCCCCGGGTCAGGAATGCTCCCCTTGCCATTCGAATTGAGCAGGTTCTTACTCGTTGTACCGTTACTGTTCGTCGCCGGGCTGCCGTTGGGCGCCCAGACGTCAACACCGCCTGCTTCCATCTCTCCGCCCGCATCGCAGAACCCGTTCACGGGCAGCGAACCGGAGCAGAAAGCGACGCCAGAAATTCTGCAACTGGATTTCAGCGGAGCCATTGAACGCGGCTTGCGCAACAATCTTGGCCTGCTCCTGTCAGGAGACCAGACGATTACCGCGCGCGGCGAAAAATGGAAGCAGCTCAGCGAGCTGCTTCCGAACGTCTCAGCTCACGTGCAAGAGGATGTGCAGACACAGAGTCTGACGGCTCTCGGTTTTAAGAGCAACGTCTTTCCTTTTCCCGTTCCGCGAGTGATTGGCCCGTTCAATTACATCGATTTGCGTGCTACGGTCAGCCAGTCCCTCTTCAGCTTCAAGGACATCGAAAAAGTGCGTTCAGCGAACGAGGACTTGAAGGCGGCGCAATTCAGTTACAAGGACGCGCGCGAGTTCGTGGTTCTGGCGGTAGGAAATGCCTACCTGCAAGCCGTTGCCGGTGCGGCGCGCGTCGAGACGGCCGAAGCCCAAGTGACGAATGCCCAGGCCCTCTATGACAAAGCGATCGACCAGCAAAAAGCCGGACTCAGCCCGGCGATTGACACTCTGCGCTCTCAGGTGGAATTGCAAACCCGGCAGCAGCAGCTCATCTCCGCGCGCAACGAGTTTGCCAAGGAGAAGCTGTCTTTGGCCCGGGTGATTGGCCTCGCTCCCGGGCAGGAATTTGTCCTGACCGAAAAAGCGCCGTACCAGACGCTGACCCCGCAGCCGCTGGAAGTCTACCTGCAACGCGCATACGCCTCGCGGTCCGACTATCAGGCGGCGCAAGCGACACTGCGGGCCGCACAGTTCTCGCGTCGAGCCGCTTCCGCGGGTCACTATCCCTCGCTGGACATGAACGCAAACTACGGCGATATTGGCGTGACCCCGGCCCAATCAAACGGCACGTGGCAGGTCAATGGAAGCTTGAACATTCCGATTTTCGCCGGCGGGAAGGTTCATAGCGATGTCCTGGAGGCCGATGCGCAGCTCAAACAGGCGCGTTCTCAACTAGGCGATCTGCGCGGCCGCATCGACTACGAAGTGCGGGCATCGCTGCTGGACTTGAATGCAGCCGCCGAGCAAGTCGAGGTCGCGCGTAGTTCGGTGGAATTGGCCGAGGAGGCGCTGGCGCAGTCTCGCGATCGTTTTGCCGCCGGCGTGGCCGATAATTTGGAGGTGGTTCAGGCGCAGGAAGCGGCTGCGGGCGCCCATGAGAGTTACATCCAGAGCCTGTATGCGCACAACCTGGCAAAGGTGGAGCTAGCTCGCGCCATTGGCGACGCGGAAGAGGGAGTCAAACGGTTCTTGAAAGGCGATCGATAGCCATGGAACAAACTACGCAAAGCCCGCCTGACACGGTTACCTCCACGAGGTCCGAGAGCAGTACCCAGCCATTGCCGGCCACCGAGCGTGATTTCCACACGCGGCCGTCGCGGACCTCGAGTCCCGGTTTTCGCGTCGGCTTGGTGATCGGGACCATTGTTTTGCTGGTGGTGGGTTTCTTCCTGTATCGCTACGTCACCAGCTATGAATCCACGGACGACGCACAAGTGGATGGCCATGTGAACTCCATCAGCGCCCGTGTCTCAGGGCATGTCATCAAGCTCAATGTTCAGGACAACCAGTACGTACAAGCTGGGACGGTGCTGGTGGAAATCGATCCGACGGACTATCAAGTCGCGGTGGACAACGCGAAGGCGGATTACCAGGACGCCCAGGCCACTGCGGTCGCCGCCGGTGCGAATGTCCCAATCGTTTCGGTGGACACCAGCAGTCAGCTTTCCTCTACCCAAGCAGATGTAGAGAGTGCACGCGCCGGAATTCAGGCGGCCAAGCAGCAACTGGAAGCGGCCAAAGCCCAGGTAGCCGCGGCCGAGGCGAACAACGTGAAGGCACAAGACGACGTTGCCCGCTACAAGCAACTCGTCGACAAACAGGAAGTGTCGCAGCAGCAGTACGACCAGGCCGTCGCCGCCGCTAAGGCCAACGCGGCTGCTGTGGAGGCGGCTCGCGCCACCGCCGCCGCCGCTGCCCAACAGGTCACCCAGGCGCAGGGCAAGCTGGCCCAGGCGGAAGCAGGCTGGCGGTCGGCTAAAACTGCTCCCCGGCAAATGGCCGTGATCCGTGCCCGGGCGGAGTCAGCTGAGGCGGATGCGCTTAAGAAAAAAGCGGCATTGGATCAAGCCCAGCTCAACCTGCAGTACACCAAGATCGTCGCTCCGGTGAGTGGTGTGGTGAGCAATCGGACTGTCGAGGTGGGCCAGAACGTTGCTCCCGGACAGGAACTGATGAAGCTCATTCCCCTTGACGACGTGTGGGTCACGGCCAACTTCAAGGAAACCCAGCTCCGCGAGATGAAAGTCGGCCAGGACGTGACGATTGAGGTGGACGCGAATGGCAGGAAATACGGGGGAAGGATTGACAGCATCGCTGGGGCCAGTGGTGCGCGCTTCAGCCTGCTGCCTCCCGAGAATGCCACCGGCAACTACGTGAAGGTGGTGCAGCGGATTCCGGTCAAGATCGTGCTGAATCCCGGAGAGAACAAGGACCACGCACTCCGGCCCGGAATGTCGGTAGAACCCAAGGTCTGGATCCGGTAATGAGCACGGCCGCGGCTACGTTCGATCAAGCCGATGCCTGGCGTCCGGCGGTAAATCCCTGGATTATCGCGATTACCGTCACATTGGCGACGTTCATGGAGGTGCTCGACACCTCCATTGCCAATGTGGCCCTGCCACACATCGCGGGCAGCCTTTCCGCGGGCCAGGACGAGAGTACCTGGGTCCTGACCTCTTATCTTGTGTCAAACGCGATCGTGCTGCCGCTGAGCGGCTGGCTCTCTTCCATCATCGGCCGCAAGAATTTCTACATGGGTTGCGTGGCGCTGTTCACCATCAGTTCCTTTTTGTGCGGGCTTGCACCCAACCTCGCAACGCTTATCATCTGCCGGGTTCTACAGGGTGCCGGTGGCGGCGGACTGCAGCCCAGCGAGCAGGCGATTTTGGCCGATACCTTCCCGCCCGCCAAACGCGGCATGGCTTTCGCGGTTTACGGCATCGCCGTGGTCACGGCGCCGGCGATCGGACCTACTCTGGGCGGCTGGATTACCGACAACTTCACCTGGCGCTGGATTTTTTTCATCAATATTCCGGTCGGGATCATTTCCATCCTGCTCACGTCTCGGCTGATTCAGGACCCACCCTATTTCAAACGCCGCAAGCTAAAGGAGACCTCCATCGACTACATCGGATTGGGTTTCGTTGGCCTTGGCTTGGGAACGCTGCAGATCGTCCTCGATAAGGGCCAGCGCGACGATTGGTTTGAGTCGCACTTCATCGTGACGCTGGCTCTGATCTCTGCCGCCTCGCTGATCTTCGTGATTATCTGGGAGTGGAGACACAAGGATCCCATCATCGATCTGCATCTGTTCCGCGAACGTACTTTCGGCATTTCCAATCTGCTGATGTTCATGCTGGGATTTGCGCTGTTGGGCAGTACCTTGCTGCTGCCCCTTTTTATGCAGACCTTGCTCGGCTACACCGCCGAACGATCCGGCTTGGCTTTAATGCCCGGCGGCTTTGCCATCATGCTGCTACTGCCGTTGGTGGGATTCTTGCTATCTCGCTATACCCCGCGCTGGCTTCTGGTCTTCGGGCTGACCGTGCTCTCGCTCTCCCTGTTTCACATGACCAGCTTCGACCTGGACATTGACTTCCGCACAGCGGCGACGGCACGTGTCTTTCAGGCCGTGGGCATGGCCTTTCTGTTCGTCCCGATTAATACCGCGGCCTATGGTTTTCTGCCCCGTGACAAGAACAACGCGGCTTCCGGATTGATGAATCTGGCCCGCAACATCGGTGGCAGCGTGGGCATTTCCGTTGTGACTACCATGCTCGACCGCCGCACCCAAGTTCATCTGACCAACCTGGCCGGCAACCTCAGCGCCACCAGCCCGGCGCTTCAGTCCAGGCTGCAGGGAGCTTCTGCAGCCATGCGGGCTCACGGCGCGAGTGCGGCAGATGCGACCCGGCAGGCCTATGCTCTAATCCAAGGCACCATCCAGCGCCAGGCCACAATGCTGGCCTATGTCGATTGCTTTTGGCTGCTCGGGGTTGCCATTCTGGCCATGCTGCCCGTGGTGTTCCTGATGAAAAAGCCGAAGCCCGGCGGCGGAATCGCGGTACACTAACCGGCAGCCATGTTCCGGCTGGTCACCATTGAACGCGAGTACGGCTGCGGCGGCGCCCCCATTGCCGCTCGACTGGCTGACCGCCTCGGTTGGAAGCTCTGGGACCAGTTGCTCACCCAGGAGATTGCCCGTCTGGCGCACGTAGACGCCTCCGCGGTGAGGCGCTGCGACGAAAGAATGGACAGCCGCCTTTACCGTTTGGCGAAATCGTTCTGGCGGGGGAGCTACGAGCGCAGTGCAGCGCTGGGCAATCAGGCGTTCGATACCGACTGCATGATGTCGATGATGCAGGAGATCACGACGAAAATCGCGGAGGAAGGAAATGCGGTCGTGGTGGGGCGTGGCGCACCGTATTTTCTGCGCGAACGCTCGGATGCGTTTCACGTTTTTCTCTACGCGCCACGCGCGGAAAAAATCCGCCGCATCTGCGAAGATGGCGGTACCGAGACGGAGGCAGAAGAACTTGTCGAGACCGTCGATCGGGAGCGCGCTGCCTACATCAAACATTACTTCAATGCCGACTGGCCCACCCGCTCGCTCTATCACATGATGCTGAATACCGCGGTGGGCGACGATGCGGTGATCCGGACCATCCTCGACACCATGTGTTGCATCGAGGGGCGCCCCATGGCAACAGGCTACGAAACGCCCCGGGTTCCCAGCACACGCTAGAGGTTCCAGCTTCCCACAAGCGTCTTATGGTCCCGTTGACTGGAGTCCCCTCCGGGCCACGGATGTCAGGGTCGACGCGTCGGTTTCTACGGCCGTCCCGGCCGCTGTGGCGCGGGACAACAATCTTCCGCACACACGTCCTGTCGCGGACCGAGCGCTCCCAGGGCCCGCCGCTCCGTTCCCGGAGAGGTCCGCTCAACAATCAACTCGCGAATCATGCTCACAAACTTGGGATGCACGCCCACCGTCTTGGCTCGCGTCATCGGCAAGCCGAGATCGGCGCAGAGTTGCTTGGCTTCCACATCGAGGTCGTACAGCACTTCCATGTGATCGGAGATGAAGCTGATCGGTGCGAGCACCACCGCGCTGGCCCGGCCGCGCGTCTTCGCCTGACGGAGATAATCGAGGATGTCCGGCTCCAGCCAGGGCTGGCCGGGGGCACCGCTGCGGCTCTGATACACCAGGACGTCGTCGGCGTGACACAGGGCTTGCGAGACCAGCCGTCGCACTTCCTCCAGTTGCTGGACGTAGTCAGATGTGTTTGCCATGGAGAGCGGAATGCTGTGCGCCGTGTACACGATCTGCGCCTTCCGCCTTGCTTGGGGGGGGACGGCATCCAGCGCTTCGTGAACTCTCTCGACGGTGGCCTCGATGAATCCGGGGTGATTGAAAAACGCTCGCAGCTTGTCGACCTCGGGCGCGCCGGACCCGACTTCACCCTGCGCGCGGACGATATCTTCGCGGTACTGCCGGCATCCTGAGTAGGAACTGTAGGCTGACGTGACAAAAGCAAGCGCCCGGTGCACGCCATTCTGCTTCATTTTCCGCAGTGTGTCAGGGAGTAGCGGATGCCAATTTCGGTTCCCCCAATAAATTGGCAGCTTTGGACCATGGCGTTCCAGTGCCGCTTCCAGCGCCGCGATCAGTTCGCGTGTCTGCTGGTTGATCGGGCTTTTGCCCTCAAAATGGTAATAGTGCTCGGCCACAGCCAGCATGCGCTCGCGCGGAACGTTGCGGCCGCGCAGCACATTTTCCAGGAATGGAATCACGTCTTCTTTCGATTCCGGACCGCCGAAAGAAACCACCAAAACCGCGTCGTAGCTCATGTCTTGAATTCCCATGCACCGGCTCAGTTACCGCCCCGGATGGGTGGCGCCGAGCCCACCGCTCGCGGCTTGGTCAAGGATAAGGCCCGGTCCAGCGAGATTTCCATCTCGGTAAACCGGGGCAGCACTACATCCCGGCCGTGACGCGTGATCATGAATATTCCCGAAACACAACTGGCTACGATGCGGGACGTGCCTGCGGTAGAAGCGTCGGTCGCCGTTGAAACCAGAGCTTCGATCACCAGCTGCGTTCCATCGTCTACTTCTTTTGCAATACCTGCGGTCACGCCAAGGTTGATCGCCATCCATGCTTTGCCGGGTCTCTCCCCTCGGAACTGGCCTTCGGAATCAATTCTGGTGTGCGATCCGCGGTCGAGTTCCGCTCCGGCTATCGATGCAGCGATGGGGACGCGATTCCCGTCGGGCAAGGTCAGCGCCGTAAATGTCAGATACAGTGAACCGGGACGGCTAAGCCAACGCGGTCGCATCGCTTTCACCACCTTCCCTTGGAACAAGCTGCCCGCGGGCAGGACCACCCTCGAATCCAAACGAACCGGTTCCAACAGGCGTGCCTGAAGTGCATCTCCCACGCGACTCTTCGACGCACTCACATCGCCAAGGAGCAGAATCTTGCAAAGCGTTCCGACCGGCAGAGTCTCTTGTTCCGGCGAAGCGGGACCCCGCGACGGCGTGTCCTCGGTTCCCGCGGAGTCGAGTACCTCGTGGTTGACCGGGAACGCCTCCAACACGATCGTAGGAAGAGCCGGGTTCCAGTATGCCCCGCGCTGGTTCAGCTCAACCGCGCCTTGCTCCTGACCCACAGCTCGGCCCCGATTTTTCTTTTGCGCCTCAGCATGTACTTCCCGTCGGCGGCTCATCGAAACTAGGGAAACCTGCAGAGCGTTTCCGTCGTTTGACCCAACCACGGTGGCAGTCTTGAAGACTGGGTAACGTACGTGGCGCGGGGTGAAGAAATTGATCACCCAGGGCCAATGATCGTTTCGAGCTCTGCGTCTTTTTTCCAGTGCGTCGACGGTCATTCGCACGCGACTTCCTGCCGGAAACAGCTCTCGGTCCGCGGTGTACACATCACGAGCCAGTTCGCCTTCTACAACGTCTCCCTGCCTTAACTTTGAGACCTTGATCGGCTTGCCGAGCTGTACTTTGAGGTAAAGGCCGGTCGCCGTCGGTGGCGTTCCTTCCGCGCCGAGGGTCTGTCCCCAAGCCACGCGGCAGCATCCCGCAGATAGCGCGATCGCCAGCAACACGACAGTGGCCGCAATTGGCCACCGAGAAACTTGCATGGATGCTCCTTGCCGCAGGCATGTCGCTCCGCACGTCCCTCTGCCCCAGCCATCGATTATGGGTGCGCGGTGGTCGAGATTGTCAACTGACCCTGCCGGGGCGGAATCGAAAGAGCGCGAAGGAATCGCACCTGCTTTCCGACGCGAAGAATCCAGTTGTAGGAGTTTCAGGGCTGCCACGGACTCACGTTCTTCTGGCTCGTTCCGGTGCATAGAAGAAGACAGAGGACAAGAACACCCCCGCCAACTCCCCCTCCGATCTCGATCCATTTCGTGTTGAGTGCGTGTCCCGGAACCTTGGGCTGCTCGGCCGCCCCACAAGCTTCAGATTCCTCGCGCTCGGCCTGCTGACCTTCATGTACAGTCGCCGATTGCGACGCACTCTCCGTCGATGGTTTCCTGGCATGGATACCCTGGCTTATATTCACATCGCTCTTAATCGCGGCTGCCTGAACCGTTCCATTCAGATCGGTAACCTGGTATTGCGTCCACGTGTTTGAGGCAGGAGTCACCTTGATGCACTTCACGTGGACGTTCATCGACGTGGAAGTAGTCAGCATAACGCTGCCGTGCTCGAGCGTAAGAGAATCACCGTTAAACTTCAGGAGTGACTCCGGCTGAATTAGAACCGATGAACCGTCCGTGTCGAGGTTCGCGACTGACCCAGCCTTAGTCTCCAGCGAATCCCCGGGCATTACCGCAATCGATTCGGGCGACTCGCTGCCGTTGATCCAAACCCCACCCTTGCTGTGGAGCATCGCGGATGAGCCCGTATCCGCCGCCAACAGCGAGAGCGGAAAGAGGACCGACAGCATCCAGCACAAAGAATTGCGAAAAATAGACACACTCATACCCAAACTGAATTTCCACAATCGATCTGGTTGAAATCGTAGATGGGGGTAGCCGGGGCGTCTATTGGCTCCCTGGGTGCCAGTTTGCACGAGGGTAACCTAAAATGCCGTGCGTACCTGGCTCTTCCCGGGTCGGTGAACTCCAGTATGCTGGCGAGCATGGAACCGAATGCCTTGGACACTCGCGTCATTGAATTTTGCAATGTCTCCTACGCCTTGCCGGGCGGGCAGCGCGTCCTCTCGGACTTGAGTCTGGAAGTCCAGCGCGGGGAGACCCTCGTGCTTCTCGGTCGCAGCGGTTCCGGAAAGACGACTACGCTGAAACTGGTCAATCGCCTGCTGTCGCCAACCAGCGGGGAAGTGCGCGTCAACGGTACGCCAACGAAGAACGCCGATGTCATTCACTTGCGGCGGGGTATCGGCTATGTCATTCAAGACGTAGGATTGTTCCCGCATTTCACAGTGGAGCGCAACATCGCCCTCGTGCCCCGACTCGAGGGCTGGCCCGAAGAGCGCACCCGGGCCCGTGTGCAAGAGCTGTTGCAGATGGTCGGGCTCGAAGCGCAGATGGGATCGCGTTATCCCCACCAGCTTTCCGGTGGACAGAAGCAGCGGGTCGGCGTGGCCCGCGCGCTGGCAGCCGATCCGGCGATTCTGCTGATGGACGAACCTTTTGGTGCGCTCGATCCACTCACCCGCGACGAACTGCAACGTGAATTTCTGGGCCTGCAGCGGCGCTTGAGCAAAACCGTGGTCTTTGTTACGCATGACCTGCGCGAGGCGCTGTTACTCGGTTCTCGCGTCGCTCTGATGGAAGAAGGGCAACTGGTCGTGGCCCTTGCGCCGCAAGAATTCACGCGATCCACTCACCCATTGGCCTCCGCATATGTGAGAGCTTTCGGAAGCGGGTTGGAATCGGTCGCGGATCGAGGAACCTCATGAACGTCTTTCAATTCTTCTCTCAGAACGGCGCCCAGGTGCTGGAACTTACCTTCGAGCATCTCTGGCTGGTGGGAATTTCCACGTTACTTGCTGCCCTCGTAGGAATCCCACTGGGTATCGCGATTGCACATCGTCCTGGCCTGAACAGGCCGGTGCTGGCCGGTGCCAACATCATTCAAACCATTCCCAGCCTAGCGCTCTTCGGTTTCCTTCTGCCCGTCCCATGGATTGGCGACCGTGCAGATCGCCTGGCGATTCTGGCCCTGACCCTCTATGCGCTGCTGCCGATGATCCGCAACACCTATACCGGAATCCGTGGAGTGGACGCCGCCGTCGTCGAGGCTGGTCGAGGCATGGGGCTCACGAACTGGCAGCTCTTGTTTGAAGTGGAATTACCTCTGGCCATGAGCGTGATCCTTTCCGGCGTGCGGGTCGCGGTGGTGATTTCTGTGGGACTAGCCACGATTGCCGCGGCGATTGGAGCCGGAGGCCTGGGGGAATTCATCTTTCGGGGATTGGCTATGGTAAATAACCAGCTCATTCTGGCGGGTGCGATTCCGGCTGCAATGCTCGCGCTGTTGGCAGACGTCAGCTTGGGCTGGCTGGAGAGGCGTCTGCAACGGCGATGAGAAATCTGGAGGCAACTCGGTACGTCCCAGCGAGATTCTCACCTGTCGTTCGGTTCTTTCCGCTTTCGCGAGTGCAGACGGCATTCGTGTTCGCCGCCATGTGGATCGCGGTCGGGCTCGCGCCCTCGTGCTCGTCCTCGCACTCAGATCGCGTCGTCATTGGTTCGAAAAACTTTACGGAGTCACTGATTCTGGGCGAACTCATGGCGCAACAGATCGAGGCTCATTCGCAGTTGAAGGTGGAGCGGCGTTTCTATCTTGCGGGAACCTACATCTGCCACCAGGGCATGTTGGCCGGACGCATTGACATTTATCCGGAATACACAGGAACCGCCCTGACTGCCATTCTCAAGCAAAAAGGCGGAGGTGACGAGGCTGCCGTTTACCAACAGGTGAAAAATGAATATGAACGGCGTTTGGGACTCACCCTCGGTCCGGGTTTTGGTTTCAACGATACTTTTGCGATGGAAATCCGTGGTGAGGATGCGCGCCGCCTGACCCTCAAGACCTTGTCGCAGGCGGCCGGCTACGCTCCGCAATGGCATGCCGGTTTTGGCTATGAGTTCATGGAGCGACCTGACGGGTTTCGAGGCTTGGCAGCGGCCTACGGCCTGCACTTTGCCGCTCCTCCGCGGGTGATGGATCTCGGCTTGCTGGCTCGCGCACTGCAGGCTCGTCAGATCGATATAGCTGCCGGTAATACCACTGACGGACTGATTCCAGTCCTGGATTTGTTCGTTCTCGAAGATGACCGGCATTATTTTCCGCCCTATGAGGCAGTGCCGGTAGTTCGCCGGGAACTGCTGCAGCGGCATCCGGAGGTCGCCCAGGTGCTCGCACGATTAGCGGGGAAGATCTCGGATCAGGAAATGCAGCAGCTGAATTACGCCGTGGACGGCCAGCGTCGCGACGTGAAGGAAGTCGCGCACGATTTCTTACGCAGGAAGAGGCTGGTCGACTGAATCCTAGCTCATCTCTGGTACGCGAATTCAGATTCAGATTTAGATCAGCAGCGAGCCGCGCAAGGTAAGCACCGCGTTACCCTTCATGACGACGCGCTCGCCGGCCGTTTCGCACCAAAGCTCGCCGCCGCGCGGTGAGAGTTGACGCGCGTGGAGATGCGTCTTGCCAAGGCGCTCCGCCCAATACGGCGTCAGGGAACAGTGCGTCGAGCCGGTCACGGAATCTTCCGGAACTCCGTAGCTGGGCGCGAAATAGCGCGATACGAAATCGGCATCCTCACCGGGCGCTGTAATGGCGACTCCCGCCGGATGCAGCTTTTCCAGCAACGCAAAGTCCGGGTTGACGCAGCGAATGTCCTTCTCCGACTCGTAGACCGCGAAGTAGTTATCTTCGATTTGCAGAACCGAACGCGGAGGCGGTGACGAGCCCAGGCCTTGAATCAGTTCGACCGGGGGGCGTGGACAAGGCCAGGGAGGCAGGGCCGGAAAATCCATGGCAAAGCGTTCCCCGTCGCGACGCACGGTCATCGTTCCTCTGTGAACGGTTTCGAACCTCACGACCTCCCGCCCAGGCTCCAAAAGGTTTAACACCACGAACGCGGAGGCCAAAGTCGCATGGCCGCAGAGCTTTACCTCGTAACGAGGCGTGAACCAGCGCAATTCGTAACCATCGCCCCGGGATACAAAATAAGCCGTCTCGGCAAGATTATTTTCTGCCGCAACCGCGAGCAGCCTCTCGTCATCCAACCAACTTTCCAAAGGGCAGACCGCCGCCGGATTGCCCCCGAAGGGTTGGGTGGTGAACGCATCGACGTGGAACAGCGGTACAGGCATGACTTTATCCTAGCGCTGTTCCGGGGCGGCTCGGAACCTTGCGAGAGAGGCCGTTGCCGCTGCTTTGGCGCCAGTGATACTCTCGGAAACCGCGCCGAAAGGCTGACTACGTTGAGCGGCCCCGTGAAAGTGTAACCAACCCTTCGTCCGGTCATCAAATAGTGAAGTGTCTGGAGGCTTGATGCTTGCCACAGAGAATGGCGCCGCGATTCACCACGAGTTGGCGGAGCGTTTATTGGAAGCGCGCCGCCGGAGCGACGAGCTTTTCTCCCTGGTTCGCCCTGATTCCCTTTATGAGCGGCCGATCCCTGAGCGCCACCGGATCATCTTCTACATCGGACACCTTGAGGCCTTTGATTGGAACCTGCTTCACCAGCGCGTTCTCGGATTGAAGACTTTTCATCCCGAGTTTGATCGATTGTTCGCCTTCGGCATTGACCCCGTGGGTGGCGGGCTGCCGACCGATCAGCCCTCTGATTGGCCTTCGATCGACCAGGTACACGGCTACGTCGCCGAGGTTCGTTCGATTCTGGATCAACAACTGGCCAACGGGATTTTCGATTCGCCTTCTGTCACTCACGATGTTCTTCCGCTCCACACTCTGCTCAACGTGGCCATCGAGCATCGCCTGATGCATGCGGAAACGCTGGCTTACATGCTTCACCAGTTGCCGGTGGATAGGAAGGTAGCTCCCGCGCCTGCACCCGAGACCGCAACACCTCCCGTGGTTCCCCGCATGGTCGAAGTTCCGGCGGGTGTGGCAACACTGGGCATCGCGCGGGAAAGCGAAGTTTTCGGCTGGGACAATGAATTCGAACATCACACCGTTGGCGTTCCGGCATTTGCCATCGATCAATACAAGACCACGAATCGACAGTTTCTCGATTTCATCGCGGCCGGAGGATACGAAACTCGCGCTTTCTGGAGCGATGACGACTGGAACTGGAAATCCGCGCGAGGCATTTCTCATCCCGCGTTTTGGAAGGGTGTCGGCGATCGATGGCTGTATCGGACGATGTTCGACGAAGTGTCTTTGCCGCTGGATTGGCCTGTCTACGTCAGCCGGGCGGAAGCAGAAGCGTATGCGCGGTGGGCAGGAAAATCTTTGCCCACCGAGGCGGAATGGCACCGGGCCGCATACGGAACTCCACAGGGAGAGGATCGCGCCTTCCCGTGGGGCTCCGGCGCTCCGAACCCACGATTCGGAAACTTTGATTTTGTTCGCTGGAATCCGGTGCCGGTCAATTGGGGCTCCGGCGCTCCGAACCCACGATTCGGAAACTTTGATTTTGTTCGCTGGAATCCGGTGCCGGTCAATGCATTTCCCGAAGGTCAGAGCGCGTTCGGAGTGAACGACATGGTGGGCAACGGGTGGGAGTGGACTTCAACTGTGTTTGCTCCGTTCTCCGGATTCCGCGCCTTTGCTTTCTATCCCGGCTATTCAGCTGACTTTTTCGACGGCAAGCACTTCGTCATGAAAGGCGGCTCGGCGCGCACGGCGGCGTGCATGCTGCGGCGCTCGTTTCGCAACTGGTTCCAGGCGCACTACCAATACGTTTACGCGGCCTTTCGCTGCGTGAGCCGCTGACGCTCTCAGGAGGTTCCACTCATGCTCGTCCACACCATTACGCCTGATGCTACTTACGAATTTGCTGCGGATGTGCGCACTGGACTCACCAAGCCGGGTCAGAAGGAACTTCCGTCCAGATACCTCTACGACGACATCGGTTCTGCCCTATTCGAGGTGATCAGCTTTCTTCCTGAGTACGGGCTCACGCGCGCCGATGAGCGTTTGCTGCGCCGGCACGCCCGCGACATTGTGGAGCGCTTGGCGACGCCTATCGCTGTGGCAGAACTGGGCAGTGGCAGCGGCAAGAAAACTCGCTGGATTCTGGAAGCTCTCTGCCGCCGGCAACGCACGTTTTACTATCCAATCGAGATTTCTCCCTCAGCCCTGGCCATGTGCGAGCGCGAGCTGCGCGACATTGATTCCGTCAGCATTCTGGGTTTCGAACGTCAATACCTGGATGGCCTGCTGGAGGTCGCCGCACAGAGGCGCAGCGGGCAGCATCTGCTTGTGCTTTTCCTGGGCAGCACCATAGGGAACTTCGACCGTTCAGCTGGAGTGAAGTTCCTGGTGGAAGTCCGCCGCATTCTCGAGCCCGGAGATTCCCTTCTGCTGGGAACGGATATGGAGAAATCCAGCGCGGACTTACTCGCCGCCTATGACGATGAGTTAGGAGTGACGGCCGCCTTTAACCTGAATTTGCTGGGCCGCATCAATCGCGAGCTGCAAGCCGACTTTGACCTTCAGCAGTTTGAACACGTGGCAAGAATCAATGCAGAGAATCGCAGCGTCGAAATGCACCTGCGTTCGAAACAGCAGCAGACGGTGAGTATTCCCGCGGCGGAGCTCTTGGTGGAATTTCGGAAGGGCGAAACCATCTGGACGGAAAGCAGCCACAAATATTCGCTGGACGAAATCGTTCGGATGGCGCGCCACGCCGGCTTCCACTGTGAAGCTCAATGGACCGACGACCAGTGGCCCTTCGCTGAAAACCTGCTCATCGCAGAATAACCTAGCCCTTGATCTTCCCAACCGCCCGCTGCGCCTGCCTTTGCACCCTGCCCTTTGTCTCCCCATTTCCTGTGGCGGAGTAAAACTTTGTAAACCCTGCGGTTTTCTGCTGTACGGGCATGTAGATTAATTGCAGGGAGTATGACGGCAAAGAACGTCTTAGCAATAGTGTTCTGCACGGCAAGCGTGGTGAGCCTCAGTCAGGCTCCGCTCGGCTATGCGTCGGCGCGTGGCGCCCCCCAAACCCAACCAGCCCCGCCGCAGGTTGCACGCCGCATCGGCACGATCAAATCGATTGACGGCACGACCATCACCCTGACGCCAGACTCAGGTTCGGATGTGACTGTGATCGTGCAGAGCGCAACCCGCATCAGCCGCATTGCGCCGGGCGAAACGAATCCCAAGAATGTGGCGCCCATTCAGTTGCAAGACTTGCAGGTGGGCGATCTGATTCGGGTCTTCGGCAAAGCATCGGACGATGGAAAATCGATTTCTGCTTCGTCCATCATCGCGCTGAAGCGCTCTGATGTTGAAGCGCACCGACAGCAGGATCTGCAGGACTGGCAAAAGCGGGGAATTGGCGGGTTGGTCTCCACAGTCGACGCGGCGAGCGGGACGGTCACAATCTCCGTGACTGGATTTGGCGCAAGCAAGAGCATCGCAGTCCACACCACGAAAGACACGGCGATTCGCCGCTATGCGCCGGATTCGATAAAGTTCGACGATGCTAAAGCGAGCGCGCTGGAGGAGATTCACAGCGGCGATCAGTTACGCGCACGCGGCGACCGCAGCGCCGATGGTAGCGAACTTGCCGCGGTGGAAATTGTCTCCGGAACTTTTCGCAACATCGCCGGCACCGTCAGCGCCGTCGATCCAGGCGCGTCGAGCATCAGTGTTCAGGATTTGTTATCCCGGAAAACTGTGGTTGTCAGGGTAACGGCGGAATCGCAACTCCGCCAGTTGCCGGCAGAGATGGCTCAACGCATTGCAATGCGTTTGAAGGCTGCTGCTGGCGGATCGGCGGGCGCTGCCTCCGGAGCCGCGGCAAACGTGAATTCCAGCAATGGCCAGAACGTGCAACCAGCGGCCTCCTCCGGCGCGATGCGCCCTGGAGGCGGAGGCTTGGGGGGCGGCCGTGGCGGACCTCCGGACTTTCAGCAAATGCTGAGCCGCGTGCCCGCCTCAACCCTGACCGATCTTCACAAAGGAGACGTAGTGCTGATCGTCTCAACTCAAGGCACAACATCTGGCGGAGGCACAGTCATCACGCTGGTGAGCGGCGTGGAGCCCATTCTGCAGGCCGCGCCCAATGTCGGCCAGGCCATGATGCTTGCACCCTGGAGCCTGGGCGCCCCGGCTGAAGCTGGAAGTCAGTAGAGATTCTCATTAAAACTCGGTCGTGCCAGGGAAACAATTTGTCAGGAAATGGAATGGTGGAATGAGGTTTCGGTCATACCCAGTTAAGGCGGTCATTGGTGAGGTAATCATTTTCTGTTTCACCCTATTTTTGGCGGCCGCTGCCACGGCCCAGACGAGTTCGGGCGCCTTGCGCGGACAAGTCACCGATCCCTCTGGCGCCGCCATCACCAATGCCAACGTCGCGCTAACCCCCGCGGCGGTAGCATCAACTCCGTTGACCACTCAGACAGACGGGCAGGGCCTTTATGCATTCCAGGGTCTAGCCGCCGGGAAATACACGCTGAATGTCATCGCCCAGGGATTCGCCGTCTACGAAAACGATAGCGTGGTGATCGCCGACCAGCCTCTGCGCCTGAACATCGCGATGGTGATTGAGGTGCCGCAGCAGAAGGTCCAGGTTTCCGACACGGCTCCAACCGTCGACGTGAATCCTTCGAGCAATGCAGGAGCGATCGTAATCTCGGGGAAAGAACTCGAAGCCCTGCCGGACGATCCCGACGAACTGCTCACGGACTTGCAGGCCTTGGCCGGGCCCTCCGCCGGGCCCAACGGCGGACAGCTCTACATCGATGGCTTCACCGCGGGCCAACTGCCGCCTAAGTCTTCGATCCGCGAAATTCGCATCAATCAGAACCCATTTTCAGCCGAATACGACAAGCTGGGCTACGGCCGCATTGAAATCTTCACCAAGCCCGGCACCGACAAGTTTCACGGGCAGTTTTTCGCCAGCGGAAACGATTCCGCCTTTAACTCGCCGAATCCGTTCGCCGGAGCCCACGAACAGGGTTACGATTCCACCCAGTTCAGCGGCAACATCGGCGGGCCTATCAACAAGAAGGCATCTTTTTTCCTTGATGCCCAGCGCCGCAATATCAACGATCTTTCGGCGGTCAACGCTTTCACCATCGATCCCAGCAGCCTCACCGAAACCCCAGTCATCCAGGCCGTGCCCAATCCCAGACACCGCACCAATGTCAATTCCCGGCTCGACTACCAGCTCAGCAAAAACAACACCCTGACCGCGCGCTATCAGTACTACCGCGACACGCAAAGCAATGATGGCATAGGGCAGTTCAACCTGGCTTCTCAAGGGTACACTTCGGATTCCACCGAGCACACGCTGCAGATCAGCGACACGCAGGTCATTGGCTCGAAGGTCATCAATGAGACGCGCTTCCAGTACCTGCGGGAACCCAGTAGCCAGATCGCGCAGAGCAGCCTTCCGACGCTCAATGTTCTGGGCGCGTTCGGTGGCGGCGGCAACAGCCAGGGCAACATCCTTGATCACCAGGACCACTACGAGTTTCAAAACTACACATCGATCATTCATGGCAATCACACTCTCAAGTTCGGCGCTCGCCTGCGGGGGATAAGGGACACAAACAGTTCGACCTCCGGCTTCAACGGCACATTTACGTTCTCCTCCCTCGTGGACACAGCGGAAGAAATCGCATGCATGCCGAAGGCCGGACAGGCGCCCTGCCCGGTTTCCTACGCTCATGCCATTCAAAACACCGGGAACACTACGACCCCGATCGCAACCCAGCTCACCTACACCACCGGCAATCCGCCTCTGGTGGTGACCAACTTTGACGCCGGACTGTATCTGCAAGACGATTGGCGTGTTCGCTCCAACATCACGTTTAGCTATGGTTTGCGTTTTGAAACACAGGATGGCATTCAGGACCATGCAGACGTAGCCCCGCGGCTGGGTATCGCTTGGGGAATCGGCGGCCGGAGTGCTCCTCCGAAGGTCGTGCTGCGCGGCGGCTTCGGGATTTTCTATGACCGCTTCCAGGAGGGCCAAATCCTGGAAGCGGAGCGCTTGAATGGCATCACGCAGACACAGCACGTAATCAGCAATCCCGAGTGCGCTTCGCTTACAGACTTCACTTCGTGCACGGGCGCAGTTACGCCAATCACGCCGACGACTTACCAGATCAATCCGCGCCTGCATGCGCCTTACACCACGCAATCGGCAATCAGCGTGGAGAGGCAGCTCACCAAGTCTGCGACCCTTTCGGTCACCTACTTGAACTCACGCGGTTATGACCAACTGCTTACTATCAACGCCAACGCGCCTTTTCCCGGGACACCAGGCAGTTCATCTCGCCCGAATCCTGCCGGAGGCAACCTCTACCAGTACGTTTCCGAGGCGGTTTTTCGCCAGAATCAACTCATCGCAAACACGAATGTACGCGTCGGCTCGAAAGTTCAGCTCTTTGGCTACTACGTTCTCAACTACGCCAATAGCGATACCTCGGGAGTCTCCAGTCTCCCCTCCAACTCTTACAACATCAGCGCCGACTATGGCCGCGCTTCCTTCGACACCCGCAACCGGGTTTTCCTGGGCGGATCGTTGGCGCTTCCCCTCAACTTCCGCTTGAGCCCGTTCATGATCGTAAGTTCCGGAACTCCGTTTAACATCACGACGACGAACGATTTGAATAACGATTCTGTCTTCAACGATCGTCCGGGACTGATCTCTACCGCGACCTGCCCGACCGTTGTGCCGCCGACACCGCCGTCGACCACCTACTGCACACCGCTGGGAACCTTCGATGCCCGGCCCGATCTGGCCACGACTCCCGAGAAAATTATTCCCATCAACTACGGCACCGGTCCATCTCATGTTGTCTTGAATCTGCGCCTGTCAAAGACGTTCGGCTTCGGCCCGCAGACCAACCGCGGCGCAAACAACCAAGGGCCGGGCGGGGGTGGTGGACCACGCGGGGGCGGTGGCGGAGGGGGCGGCGTGCGCGGACCGCTCTTCGGCGGTGGACCGATGGGAATACCCAGCGGTTCCGACCGCCGCTACAGCCTCATCTTTGCCGTTTATGCGCGTAACGTCTTCAACAAAGTGAACTTTGCTAATCCCAGCGGTATTCTCGGCTCGCGCTTTTTTGATACGCCCAACGCTCTCCCCTCGAACGGGCCTTTTTCAAATTCGGCGGCCAACCGCCGCGTTGACCTGCAAGCGACTTTCAGTTTCTGAGAGCATGTTGGCTTGTCCGGTTCCGATTGGACAATGGAACGTGGGCATGTGCAACCGCTTTCCCCACCGAAAGCCCACGCCAGCAATTGAATAACGCTAAGCTGTTGAAAACAAATCCAATGCAAATCGTCGTGCATGGCCCTAGGTTTGCCCTGACTTAGGCGGATAAGATCGTTCCGCCTGAGATCGGAAAGTAGAGCACCATGCTTCGTCGCCTCTGGCCCTGGTTGCTGATCCTCGCCGTGCCCGCCGCAGGCGACGCCTCGGTGACACCAATTCCGGTGCCCCACGCCCATGCGGCAGATTTGGTGGATCGCGAGCGGCAACACTGGAAGACTCCGCGCCGGGCCTCCGAATTCAGCAATGTTCCGCACATTAGCGCCCGGGCAAGCTGCGAAGAGAACCAGGCCCCGCAGGCTCTGGCCACTCCCGATCCGCTGATTCCGGCGGGATTAGGCGCGAAGGTCAAGGTGAGTTTCATCATCGGATCTGACGGTCGGGTCCACAGTCCGCTGATTCTTGAGAGTGCCGGCCCCGTAGGTGACCGAAGTGTCTTGCAAACTGTCCGCCACTGGCGCTATCGTCCGGCTACTTGCAACGGGGTGCCCACCGAGACCGAGGGAAGAATCGAGTTTTCCCAGCGCTGACATACTTCGGCTTGGGCTAGAATGACCTCAAGAGCGAGTGGTTTTCACTGTGGACAAAAAGCCCAAGCCGCCCGGTTCCCCTTCCGCGCAGGATTCTGAGAAACCGTCTTCATCTCCCAGTCAATCCCTCACCGACGTTCACAATCCGCAACTCGGCGAGATCTATCAGCGTCTCTATCCGGAGATGCGAACTCACCGGCCGCGGCAGGAAGCTATCCGGGCTGCATTGCGCGCTATGAAGCAGCTATCCCCGGAAATGTATGCGGAGCAAAGTGCGGAGGGTGCTGCGCTCGACGTAAGCGAAACTGGCGGCGGTAACTGCCGTACTTGTGGACATCACAATCGCGAAGGCAACAGATTCTGCAGCCAGTGCGGTGCTCCGGTGCAGGCGGGATCGGGTGTGCCCACCGACGTGCTGCAGGATCATCCTTTTCCGGAGGCTTCAGGAATTGCTCCGGGAGCCGAGATTTTTCCCAGCGGGCAGACGGGTGAGGGAATCCACCATTACCACCACCATTACCATCACCACTATTTTCCGGGAGGCGGGCAGGAGTCCGCGGTTCCACGCGCCAGCCAGGAAAGCGTACGCGAAACCGACCGGTTGAGGGTGGCCGCGGCGGCGAAAGGCGAACCCATGAGCCGGTCCGAGGCCGCAGTGCGCCGCCTTACGCAGGAGTGGGTCTTGGCCTGCAACACCCGCCAACTCCAGGAACTGGTGGAACTCTATGCCTCGGACGCGATGATTCTGCGCTCCAATCATCCGCCGGTTCGCGGCGCCGCGGCGGTGCGCGAATTCTTTTTTGGCGCGCTCGAGGCGGGACTGGGAGAGGTGGAAGTCGAACCCATCCGCGTGGAAGTATTTGGCGACCTGGCTCATGAAATCGGCCGCTATAGTGCCCTGGTGCCGGGAACGGTGGGCAAACGCCGCGAAGAGCGGGGCAAGTATTTGTGGGTGTTCGCCAAGCAAAGCGGCGGAGACTGGAAGCTGGTGTCGGACTGCTGGTCGACCGATCTGACTCTCATGAGCGCGGAGTCTGATATCCCCAAGTCTGCCGCCTCGCCTGCCGTGAAGAGTGGTTTGCCGCGAAAGGGGGTGTAACCTTTCACCCGCGCACACCGAGTTTCTCCAGATCGTTCCGCAACTGATCCGGGGTCTCTATCTCGATCGTCCGCATGCCCAGCTTGGCGGCGCATTCCAGATTCAGCGAGCGGTCGTCGATGAAACAGCATTCTTCCGGAGGCTGTTGGGTGATCTCCAGCGCTATGCGGTAGATATCCCGTTCTGGCTTGCGGAAACCGACAAAGCAGGAGCTGACAAATAGCCGGAAGATTCCGCGCAGCCCGTACTTCTCAATCCGGTACACGTTCAACTCACGCGATTCATTGTTAATCGTGCCCATGAAGTATTTGCCGGTATCTGCCAGCGAGCGGGCGAAACCTAGCATTTCCGGAAACGGTTGGGAAAGCGAAAACATATAGTCAGTGAATGCCTGCCGCGTGAAGGAACGGCTGCGGTAGAAGACCGTTCGATCGAGATATTCGTCGAGAGTGATTTTCCCGCGCTCGAACGACGACACCACCATTTCGTGGCGGTCGTGGAATTCCGCGTCGTCGAGTTGAAAATGGTCCAATGCCGACATGCGCTGGGCGCGATCCCAGGCGTTGGTCAGCAGCACTCCGCCTACATCCCAGAAGATGGAGCGAACCGGCACGGATCACCTCTCATGGACAATAATGCGGTGCGACCTCTCAGGTAAAGATCGCACATCCAGCTCTTCCAACCGTCTCATCCCGCCAGGGAGCGACAAGAGCTGGTTGCACCGTAAGTCGAGTTTCTGAAGCCGTTCGAGTTTGTCGATCCAACCCGGCACCGAGGAGTGTCATTCCCGGCGCTAGTGCTTGTAGATGCTCGTATTGGGATGATAGTTACGCCAGTCAAACCAGTAGTCCTTGAGAGCCGGAACGCGCTCTAGGCACTTTCCTTGCGCTGCGCCGGAAGTAGCGCAGCCCTGGAAGTTCCACTGGCTGGCCGTTGTGCTATCGAGCAGCGTCCAATCCTTCGTGTCGCTCTGAAGAAAAAAATCGTCGTCTTTCCCGTCGACACGACCGACGAATACGCGGAGAGATTTTCCATCCGGGCCCACCGCAAGCAGCAGCGGCGTGCCGTGAACTCGATCCAGGACCGGCGACTGCTTCGCAAGCACATCCCACGGGTAGGCACGCGCGGCGCCTGCGATCTCCAGCCCAACGATCACGTCGCGCGATTTCAGTTCGGTCCCCGGGAAGCTGATGACCACGGGCAGCTTGGCGACCTCAGCTTCCCAGTTGCTGTCGTATTCCTTTGTGTATTTGGCCACGGGCGCGAGAACTTCGCCGCCGGTGCATTCGGCCTTCCACTGGCCGAAAGTCAGTTCATCAGTGGGCACGAGTTTGAGTGTGGCGCCCTTCATCGGCCCGTAGATTGCCCTGCCTGTGATCTGTTGCCACCAAGTTCCGGTTTCTTTGTCTCGCATGAGGAAGTTCTGGTTGTTGATGCCTGCCAGATAAAAATGCAGGACCCTGCCGTTTACCGTGCGCGTCCACACCAGACCGGTGTGACAGAGCGTTCAATAAGTGACCGCCACGGGGACGCCGCCCACGACATCATTGAGGACATGGTGGTAGGCCATCTCGCTGATGGGGTAAGCGCGCGCATCCTCGGCGAAGCGCACGGCCATGATCATTTCCTTGGAGTCAAGCTTGCTCTGCGCCACAGCGTCGAATTGTGCCCTGTCTACCGGATGAAACATCCACTCGAAGTAATTCAGCCGTGCCATGGTCGCCGAGAAAGCCACGAGCGCCATACTGGTGCCCAGGATAATCCGCCGCCACCTGCCGGCATTTCTCCACAGCAGGAATGCAAGCAGCAGACAAATCAGGCCCGTGATCAGAGTCCCCAAAGGAGCCCACTGGCGAAGCGCCATCGCGATCCAAAGCGCGCGCGGCGCCTGGTAACGGAACGGTCGAATGATGAAAGCGGGGACGAAGAACAGGCAGACCGCGCTGACTGCTGAGACGGCGAAGGCGATCCCCAGGAGACGCTGACTTGGTTGTTCGGAGGTGTGCGGCATGGATGAGGTCGCGTCGAGAGGCTCAGGCTTCTCAAGGCGAGATCGCCCGGAACTTCAACCTCTGAATTTTACCCCGGTGGCGAACTTCGAAGATACATTGGGCGAACAAAAAACCCCGGTCCGCGAAAGCGGGCCGGGGCGTTGGTTGATCGGTTGGTTGAGATTATTGTGGCACGAAGGCCTGGTGATAGCTCAAGCTCACGATGTCCTGGAACATGGGCGTGCCCGGAGGCAGGTTGTTCGGGTTCAGGAACTGCGTGTCGAAGAAGTAGTTTCGATTCGGAGGTGAGTACACCACGTTGCAGCACTTGAACACACCCGTAGCGTACTGCGAATAATACATGCTGATGAGCGAACCAGCATAGTTCACCGTCGCTCCGGCCGCCCCGCGGTCCTCGAGGTAGCGCAGGAAGTTGTGCATGCCACCGTCAGTGCCGAAGTCCTGGCCCCCCCAGGTCGGTTGTGGAAAGGGGATGCTCTTGCCGGCCGCTACCGCGACCCGGTAGTAGCTGGTGTTCCCCTTCCGGTTGCTTTCGTCACCGGGAAACGCCAAACTTTCAGCATCTGTCCAGCCCACATTCGCTGTCGGCAACGTAGCGGCCGACGGAGGGTTGGAGAGCAGCGTGACCGCGTCCGCGATAATCGCGGCGGCGGAGTGTGGAGTGGTCAGCACGTTTTCACTTGGCCAGAAGGGATCAGCGGGGCCGCTATTGTAGTCTCCCAACACGTAAACTGGTTCCTCGGCAACAACCGTGAAACCGTTGCCAAACGTCGCCGGGGCGATGGGATGGGGCAAGTAGCTGGTGCCAGCGGCGTCCATGCCGCCATCCACCAGCCGCAGCGCATGCCGCGGGCCCGCGACCATGTTGTTTTGAGCCTGGTTCCACACCTGCAATGCAGGAACACGGCCGCTTAGATACCAATTGCAGGAAATCTGGTTCGCGTTGGAGGTAACGGCGTTGGCCGGGATGGGGAAGAACATCTGGTTCATGTAATTGGTCGGAGCCGACGGAAGTCCAAATCCGGCGCCGAGGTATTGCTGTCCCCAATTGTCGAGAACGCCGTTGTTGTCCACATCTTCTGGCGAGAAGCCGTAGTAGACCGCTGGTTCCAGCTTGCCGTCCGTAGAACCGGCTGACGACGAGCTGTTAACGATATCTTCCAACCCGGATACGCCCGTGATGTTGTTGTAGAAGACTCCGACCCGGTTAGGATCGGGGAGCATCCCGCGGCGATCGGAAAAATAAAGGATGTAGCCGTTCTGGTTGGTGTTGTTCACCAAGTTGCCGCTGCCGGCGGCGTAAGGTGCCTTGCCTTGCAACCAGAGCCACAGGTTGCCCACGTCGAGTTCAACCACATTCATGATTCCGCTGGCGCTGCACGCCGTGTAGACCGGCGTCACGGTGCTGGCAGTGGTATTGGTTGAGCGCGTCCCGTTGTCGCGGGGCTCGCCCTCGCGGGAGTCGTAGAAATTGATCGGGATCCAGTTTCCGGCAGTCGTGCTGGCGGCATTGTTGCCGGTCGCCTCGCTCGCACTGGCAAATGCTTTGCCCTGCTGGAGTTGCTGCAGTATCAAAATAGCCGGGCTGATCGGATTGGAGCACTGCCCCGCTGGAAAAACGGGGTACTGGGTGGTGCAAGCGGCAACGCTGGCAGGAGCGGTCGGGGGCTGGTCATACGGGCGGCCAAATCCATATCCCAGCCATTGCTGCGTGACACCGATCCAATTCCCGGCGTTGTTCAGATATTCGACGCGCAGCCATATGCCCTGGCAGGGGGCGGCCGTGGTGACTTCTCCCAGCAAGGGCCAGGGACTGGCGCAGCCGGCGACCGGGGGTGTGACCCATCCGTTGACCCCGTTGGTCCCTACCCCGTAGTACATAAAGGTGTTGGGAGAGCCCGTGTAACCCGTGAGCTGAGCCGAGCTGTTCGCACCGGCGCCCGGAAGAAGAATCTGCACATCATTGGCATCGAGGACACCAGCCCCGCGGTCCGGATGCAGATCGGCGACGGTGTCGGCGATCAAAACCCGGAGCTCGGCCTTCGTGTAGAGGCGCGAACTGGCTAACAACGCGGTATCGCTGGTCTGCGGCCTGCGTATGATATCGATCGCCCCCACCTTAGACGACTGCACGAAGGGCAACTGCAGCTTGGTTGCGCCGGTCAGACCGTTCTCGATGAATCCACCGAAAGTCGATTTAGAAATACCCTTCCAGGCCGGGTTCGCCGCACCCACCATCGGGAACCCGCCAGTCCAACTGCCTTGCGTGAGCTGCGGGCAATTCGCGGCCGGTCCGGCAGCCGGGGCAGGGGGGCAGCCCAAGGCAGCATTGGGCAGGTAGATCGCGCCTCCGTAGCCAGAGCCTGTGGAGTGGCCGTTCTCCAACTGATCGAGGACGACCTGGCCCACTGCTGCAATCTTGTCGGTAAAGGTCAGGCTGGAGCCCGAGGCAAGAAACAGATTTCCGTTCGTATGTACCCGTCCACCGAAATTGAAGTTTGGACCGGCAAAATAATCGCAGTCGCCGTCGCAGAAGACGCCGAACTCGAAGGCCGGAAGCAAGGCCACTTCCACGGTCCGATTCAGGTTGACGGAAGCTCCTGTCGGAGAGATTACGCCATTCGTTGTGGACTCGCCCGCAATCGCCGCACGAGTCGCCGTCACTTGCAAGTTAAGCGGTATGACGGTGGCGACCATGCCCTGATCCGGACCAGCGCCGACGATGTCCCAGGTGCCGCACGGGTTCGCGCAGGGGTTACCGTTGGCGTCGGTGGCCGGCCAGGTGACCGACTCGACATAATTCATGTTGGTGATGTTCGAGCCGCTGATGGTGGTCGGATAGTTGGCTGGGCCTGCCAATGCAGTAAGGGCGGCCGCATTCGGCGCTTGAGAGGTCTGATACAGCTGGGAGACTTGGGCGGTCAGGTTCTCAATGCCGGATTCCGCGCCATAGAAGGCCAGGTTGTCTTCCAGGTCGTTGCCTCCCATGCGCTGCTCATTAGTGACCAGGTACAACAGTCCCACGGCGACTCCTGACAGCAAGACTGTCAAAAGAAGCGCCGCAATCAGCGTGAACCCTCGCGAATCTTGTCTCATCCTCATGTTCTCTCCCCCAAATGCTCCGACTGCCAACTATTGGCAAACCGTGCTGCTGTCACTGTATGAATTGCAGAAACTCATATTCCGAGCGGCCACCGAGCTGGCCAGATACATGCTCTGCGACTTCTTCCCTCCGGTGAGCAGGCTTTCTCCCATGACCCACAGGTTGACCTTTTGGATCAGCGCGGGGGAGAGCCCTGCGGCGATCGGATTGGCCTGGTTGGCGCTAATGATTCCAAGGTTCGAATCGATCACGTCAAAGGTGAATTGCAGGTTGATGATGTTGTCCGCCACCGGGACGGCATTGAGTCCGTTGACCTGACGCATCAGACGCGGAGCCTGCACTGTGCCCCCTGCTGGCGGGACCTGCAAGAAGTAGGTGACGGCATTCACGCGGCAGGCCGTCAGGGTCGTGCCCGCACCCAAGGCTCCGGCGCCGTTCAGCGAAGCAATACTGTTGGGGCCCACCTGGTTAAAGTTAAGGGCGTCGCCAGCGGCAAAGTTGAGAGTCGTATTGTTCGGTATGCCCGTGATCTCGCCCACCGCAGTGGCGCTTTGTACAGAACTGGTGCCCTGAGTACCCGTGCCCTTGCCGGCCGTGCTCACGATGAACATCACCAGGTCTCCGGTGTTAAGACCTCCCGGAGCGAGAATGTTCGTAGGCAGGGCGGGGTTGGGGGTAGCCACCAAGCCCACCGTGGAGGACGTTTGGGACGGGAAGGTGAAGGTGAAATTGGTCAGCGGAAAGTTGTAGTCGCAGTAGATCGACGTCACGCTGTCGTTGATCTGGCCGGGCGCGTTCGGGATGACAGCGGCGGCCTGCACCCCATTGTTAAAGCCGGGCAGGATGCCATACATGTAGTTCGGAACCCCAGTGCCACTCGCCGGATAAGTGTTCGCGGGAACGTAACACACGCCCGCCTGGTTGCAGGCGAACAGCGATGGCGTGCCGCCCGTCGGCAACTGCAGGCCGCCGGAAGGCAAGCCCGAGCCCGCCAGACTGATGTCCTTGGTCATCAACTCGATGGCTGCGCGCATATTTTGCTGCGTCTCCGCGCGCTGCGTGACCGTTAAGGTCGCATCCATGCCAACCTTAAACAGCATGGTCATCGCGAATATGACCACCAGTCCGATGGAGGAAGCCACCATCAGTTCCAGCAAAGTGAAGCCCCGTTGCGATTTTGCGCTGCGCATGTTCATAATTCGTGCTCGCATCAGTGATAACTCGAGACCAGCCCGTTCACGACATAGGATCGGGCCGGCCAACTGCCCTTGGTGTAGGACACGGTGATGGTGACTGCGATCAGGTTCGTATTGACCGCACCGCTCGGCAGTAACACCTGATTGAAGGCAATCGTGCGCGTGAAGTTGCTCAGGCTCTTCGTTACGTCGTCCGCCGTGCCTAGCACACCATCGGGTCCGGGCAGAACCAGGCACTCCACTCCGCCTGGGCAGGCCGCGCCACTGCCGGGTACGGTGCAGGGCACATCATCCCCCGTGCCCACAATGCCATCGGGCCCGGCGCACAGCAGGGGCAGCGCTCCGCTTACGAAGATTCCACCGCTCGCCGTGTTGTTGATCGAAGCGAAAGGAATCTGCTGGCTGTTGCGGGCCGTGTAAATACTCTCCATGGCGTCGAGCGCCTTGTGCCGCGCGATCAAATCTTCCTGGGCTGACTCCGTGGCTGCGATAGCAGTGGCGAAACTGGCGATTACGGCGAGCAGTCCGACCGTCATAACGACGATGGCGATCATGACTTCGATCAACGTGAAGCCTTGCTGTTGTCTGCCCGGTTGTTCGACAGTTCCGTCTTGCTTCATTGTTGTACCCATATGGGCGCGCCTCCCTGCTGCACCAGCCGCCACCCGCGAATCCGTCCCGTCGCGCCCCATACCGTGATGGCTCGTGAACGGTAGATCGTGTCACCAGGGCGGCTGAGATACACCACGCCGCTGTTGTACGAGCCGGCGCCGCCGACGACCCCCGCTTGCGACGAGCCGTCTGGCATGAATACGACGTAGTTGAAGGGTGCGCCTGCCAAGGTCTGGCCGAAATCGATGGGCGTAGCGCCCGCGCCAAAGCCATCCGGCGCGCTGGCCGGAAACCCAGCCTGCACCGCAAAGCTCACATCCGCGGGAAGGCTGTAGGTGATTACTTGCTCAAGCGGCGGTGTTATGCCGCCGACGGTGGCGGGCTGGTACTGCACCTGGATCGTCCCCGCGGGAAAGCCGGCAGGGTTGAAATTGACGTAATACTCGTGGCCCTGGGTGACAGCGAGGTTCCGCGTCCTACGCAGTGCCATCAGAGTCATGTCATAACCCGCATTCGCGTGGTTCTCGATAACCAGGGGCTGCAACCAGAAGAATGTGACCCCAGCCATGATCAGCGCGAACGAAAGGGTGAGCATCAACTCCAGCAGCGAGAACCCGTTGTGTTTGCTCGTCGCCATAAGGTTTCTTCCAGAGGGAGGAGACTACACAGCGGCCACCAGAACGACAGTTCTCGTGAACTTCGGTCAAATGGCGCGCGAAGCATCAGCCAGACTTCAAGAATCCATACCGTGGCGCAGCAACTCAAACGCGTCCACTTCTCTTAGAAGTCCGCAGTCTCATCGTAGGGAGGGGTCCCCGTGGCGTCAAAGCACTACGGTGCAACGACGGGTTATTGGTCTTTTGTAATTACGATTGGTTACTCCTGTGGCCTGATGACAACGCTCCACTTAGGGCTTTCGCTGGAAGATACATGCCGGAACGGCGTGACCGCGGTAACTTGTCGACGGAACTGTCGTGATCCTAGGATGTGGTACAGGTATGACTCACACGTCCCTGTTGGTCTGCGCGGATGAGGCTTCGGCCCAGGTCTTGCGCCGCGTCCTTGAGGAACTCAATGTGCAGGTCGAGGTCTGTCCCAACATCGCCCGCGCCGAGATCTTGCTGGCGCAGTCGCGGTTTGACCTGATCATTCTTGACGGGGCATCGCAAGCCGACGTCATCGGCTTGCTGCACCAAACGCGCGGTTCCCGGCTGAACGACTCCACCTTGACCGTGGCTATTGTGCCGGGGCAGGAGAGCATCCATGAGATGTTCTCGCTGGGCGTGAACTTCGTGCTGTACAAACCGGTCTTCTACGAGCGCGCGCTCAGCAGCCTGCGCGCGGCACAGTCCCTGCTCAGCAAAGACAAGCGGCGCAAGGCGCGCGCCAACGTGCACACCCACGCGACCATCGACTACGCCGGCGAGGAACAGGCGAGAGCCACCCTCGTCGACCTGGCTGAGGATGGCATGGCAGTGCATTTCGGCAAGAAGTTGCCTCCCACTTGCAAAGTGTATTTCCAGTTTCAATTGCCCGGCCAGACGACCAACGTGCGGCTCTCGGGACAAGTGGTGTGGCAGGATTGGAACGGACGCGCTGGAATCCAGTTTGTCGACGTGCCCCAGGCTTCGCGCCGCGTTTTGCGGGAGTGGCTGCGGCTAAGCCTTGACAACGCCCCGAAGCAGGAAGCGGCACCCGAACACCGCGTGGAAGTGGAGCATTCGCTTTCACCAACTCGAGATTTCACTGCACCGAAGTCGTCAGTGCAACACCAAGAGAAAGAGAAGGGAAACGAGGGGCAAGCCTCCGCCCGGCTTCGCTCCGAGCCCGGCAACCGGCGCGGGAAGGATCGTTACGCGTGCCGCCTCGGAGCAGAGGTCTATAAGACGGGAACGTCTGTTCGGAACTACTGCCATCTCAGCGATCTTGGACCGGGAGGCTGCTACCTCGAAATGCCCCTGGCCTTTCCGACCAGCACTGCGGTGGAGATCATTGTGCGCACCCACGAGATGAAGCTGCGCCTGAGCGGCGAAGTGCGCGCCTCGCATCCCGGCTATGGGATGGGCGTCTCGTTCAAACTGAACACCAAGGATGAACGCCACGGGGTACAGCAGTTGATTGATTTTGTAGCCGCTACGGCGCAGACCGGCGAGTAGTTATCGCGCTGGCTTCCTCTGCCACAGCTTTCCGGAAATAGTCAAGCGACATTCGCAGGCCCGTTTCCAGGTCAATCTTGGGCTCCCAGCCCAGCAACTGCCGCGCCTTGCTGATGTCGGGACGCCGCTGCTTGGGATCGTCCTGGGGCAGAGGTTCGTGGCGAATCTTGCTCTTCGACCCTGTCACTTTCAAAACATGCTGCGCACATTCCAGAATCGTGAACTCGTTAGGGTTGCCGATGTTCACCGGCAAATGTTCCTCTGACTTCGCCAGGCGCATGAAGCCATCAATCTCATCACTGACATAACAGAAACTTCGCGTCTGCTGGCCGTTGCCGTAGACCGTGAGATCTTCGCCTCGCAGTGCCTGCTTCATGAAGTTGGGAACCACGCGACCATCGTTGAGCTGCATGCGCGGGCCGTAGGTATTGAAGATGCGCACGATGCGCGTGTCCACCTTGTGATAGCGGTGGTAGGCCATGGTGACCGCCTCAGTGAAGCGCTTGGCCTCGTCGTAGACCGAGCGCGGGCCGATCGGATTCACATGGCCCCAGTATGTCTCTTTCTGCGGATGCTCCAGAGGATCGCCGTAACACTCCGAAGTCGACGAGACGAAATATTTCGCACCGTATTTGTGGGCAATCTCGAGCGCGTGGAATGTTCCCAGTGACCCGACCTTCAGCGTGGCGATGCCGTGAATGGTGTAGTCCACCGGGCTGGCTGGGCTGGCGAAGTGGAAGACATAGTCGACGTTCCCGACGTCAAACGGATCGCAGATGTCGAGTTGCTTGAACTCGAAGCGCGTTTCGTTGCGCAGATGCTCGAGGTTGGAGAGGTGGCCGGTGAGCAGGTTGTCAGCGACGACCACACTCCAGCCCTCGCCCAGCAGAGCGTCGCAGAGATGGGATCCCAGGAAGCCGGCGCCACCGGTGACCAGAGCGCGTTGTGGACTCATGCTTTCTTCGTGCCGTTCCTCAAAGCGGCGGCGGGCACGCCATCGGGATGAGCCGCCGCGCGTCCGACGCTATAGTAGGTGAAGCCGTGCGCCGCCATCGTTTCGGGATCATACAGATTGCGCCCGTCGATCACGATGGGATACTTGAGTTCCTTGTGGAGCCGGTGCAGGTCGAGATTGCCAAACTCTTCCCATTCCGTGAGGATCAACAGCGCGTCCGCACCCTTGGCCGCGTCGTAGGCCGAGTCGGCAAACTTGATCGTGGAGTTGATGACTTCCTGGGTGCGTTCCATGGCGGCAGGATCGTAGGCTGTGATTTTGCAGCCTTCCTGCAGCAGCGCTTGCACCAGGAACAGCGCCGGTGATTCGCGAATATCGTCGGTTCCACCTTTGAATGCCAGCCCGAGCACCCCCAGGTGCTTGCCGCGCAAGGTCCACAACGCGCTGCGCACTTTACGCAGGAAACGATCGCGCTGATCCTCGTTGATGCGCATGACTTCATCGAGCAGGCGGAAGTCGTAACCGCACTCGCGCGCAACCGCGCGGAACGCCATCACGTCCTTCGGAAAACACGAACCACCGTAGCCAATGCCGGGATTGAGAAACCTTGGCCCAATGCGCGAATCCGTCCCCACGCCGTGCACCACCTGGCCCACATTAGCGCCCACCGACTCGCATACCGACGCGACCGCGTTGATAAAGGAAATCTTCATCGCCAGAAATGCGTTCGATGCGTGCTTGATCAGTTCCGCGCTCTTGGCGCTGGTGACGATGATGGTTGCGGGAATCGAAGTGCGGTCGGGCTGAGGGATGGCGTCGCTACGCTCATAGTAGCTGCCGCTAGTCAGCGGCGCATAAATCTCGCGCAGCACCTGGGCACAGCGCTCGTTGTCGCAGCCAATCACAATGCGGTCGGGGAAAAGAAAATCCGTGACCGCCGTGCCTTCCCGCAAGAACTCGGGGTTCGAGGCCACGTCGAAAGATTCCGCTTCGGCCCCGTTCCGCAGGATGATCTTGCGGACCCAATCGCTGGTGTAAACCGGAACCGTGCTCTTTTCGACGATCACCTTGTAGTCATTGATGGCGCCGGAAATCTCGCGCGCCACGGACTCGACGTAGGAGAGGTCCGCATCGCCGCGCTCGGTTGGAGGCGTGCCGACGGCGATGAAAATCACGGAGCTGGCTTTTACGGCTTCGTGCAGGTCATCCGAAAACGCAAGCCGCTGTCCCCGATGGCGGCTCAGCAGTTCCGGCAGAAATTTTTCGTGGATGGGTACGAGCCCGTTCTTCAGGGCGGCCAGCTTCTGTTCATCGTTGTCGACCAGAATGACGTCATGGCCGAGATCGGCGAAGCAAGCTCCCGCTACCAACCCAACATATCCGGAACCAACAACCGCGATCCGCATATCCTGACTCCCTGGATGGAAGATCCTGCAATACCTTTTGCTTTCACAGCGATTTCACAGAGACGATCGAGGGAGGAAGCAAAAGAATCGGTTTGAGGCACGCATGTCAGCCATCGCCCCAAGATGAGCGGATTCTAACAGGTCCCAAGGAACGTGAGGAGAGGAGAAAAGACTCCGGCACAGGCTCTTCGTCACTTCCGCGGTCGTTTTGGGACGTTGGCACGCTGCTGCATAGCGTCAAGTCTTTTTCCCCTGCTGCAATCTGCGATGAGCCGCGCGAGCCGGCGCTGGCGGGTCTCCTCTTTCTTCGCGCTGATCACCCACCATGTGGCTGTTCTGCGGCACCAGGGCGGCTGAGCCTGGAAGAATGTCCAGGCCTTCTTGTTGGCCCGGAATTGCTTCTGCTGAGCGGCATCCAGCTTGGCTGCGCTCCGCTGCTCGTAGGAGTAGCTCCGTGGTTTTCCCTCGGCGCCTTCAAAGGCCTTCAATCCTGCGGGCTGCATGTGTCCCAGCTCTATCAGGACTCGCACTCGCCGGATGTTTACCGCGCTCCACTTGCTGGTGGACCTTCGCGGCGTGAAGCGAACCGTGTATACATCGTCGGCGACGCGGTTGCGCACTCCGTCGATCCATCCGTAGCACAGCGCCTGGTCGACTGCTTCGGGATAGGTGATGCTGGGGCGTCCCGACGCCTTTTTGTAGAATCCGACGGAGAGTTCCAGGCATTGCTGGTGGTGGCTGGTTTCGAGCCAGGCCCGGAAGTCAGAAGCGGTCTCAAAGAACGTGGGCTTCATGGACGGGCAAGCTTGCTAATGGCTGCCTTGGACAATAGAAAGCATAACCCGAAAGGTGTTTGCAAGATCTTGCATGGTGGCTTGCGAATAGGGGAGAACGGCTCGAATTGTCATATTGACAACCCGGCAATTTGGGGCCAAACTCCGCTGAAGACGCTGTTTATTGGTCTGAGCTGTCTCTCATGGCGCACCTTCCGATGTGGGGCCCCGATCCTGCCAAGCCGGGTCCATCGTCCGCTTCCGGCGGGCTGTGGATCTCGCCGGAAGAACTTTCGGCGGCCGATGCGCCCTCCGGTCCGGAATCCGATCTGGCGGAGCTGGCGGCGAAGTTTTCTGCACACAGCGGTGGCGGCCTGTCGCAGGAGCTGTCCACCGACTTGGCCCTGGAAATCGTACTCAACGAAATCGTGGAGCAGGCCTGCCTGGCCACCGGCGCGACCGGCGCTGCCATCGTCCTGGAACGCGACGGAGAATTAGTCTGCCGCGCCAGCGCCGGCTCGACTGCCCCGGATTTGGGTGTGCGGCTGGACAGCGAGACTGGTTTGTCTGGCGCGTGCGTGAAGACCCGCGAAACTCAGCGCTGCGACGACGCCCAATCGGACTCGCGCACTGACCGGGAAGCCTGTCGCATGTTGGGTGTTCGCTCGGTGATGATTCTCCCGCTCCTGCGAAACAATGATCTGGCCGGGGTGTTTGAGGTTTTTTCCTCCCGCCCTTCCGCTTTCGGCGAACGAGACGAGCGCACGCTGGAAGCCCTGGCGCAACGCGCGCTGAAGAATCTGCAGCGCGCCAGCGAACCTCTGCTCGTTAGTGTGCCCGTGCCGGATTCTTCATCTACTGTGACGCAACCCGACATTGTCACGCGACCGGAGGAACGTCTGCTGATGGAATGGGAATCACGAAAGAATGAGGTAGAGTCTGTTTACCCGGCCGACGTCGCCCCCACAAATGGCCGCAGTCAGTTCGACGGAGTGACTCTCGCCCTGGCCGCGGTGGTTTTTGCTTGCGCCGTCCTGCTGAGCACGCTCGTGGGTCTCCATTTCGGCCGGCAACGGGCGGCAAGCACTCATGGGCACGCCGCAAAGGCCAGAATCGGAACTGCGGTTGGTGCGCAACACCAAAATGCACTCCCATCAAATCCCATTGCGTCGTCGGCACCAGCTGAGGTCGCGGCGACTCCAGCCACGGGAACTTCGGCCCTTGGGGGACAAGCACCTGCCGTCCCGGGATCGCGACAACCCGGATCGCGTGCGGCCGTCACTCCTCCCGCGGGAAGTCTCCTGATTTACGAGAACGGCAAAGAAGTGTTCCGCATGCTGCCTTCGGAGTCCAGCGTCAAGAAAAATGGAAACGGAGGCCAAGTTGAGCGCGCGTCCTCGGTGGAAGCGGCGCCTGCTTTAGAGCTTTCCTCCGACGCCGCGGAAAGCAGCTTGCTTCATCGCGTCGAACCTGACTACCCGGAAGCAGCTCGCCGCCAGGGAATCCAGGGGCAGGTGGTGCTGGACTTGCGCATCGGAAAAGACGGCGCGGTCCAGGATGTGGGCCTGGTCAGCGGGCAGCCCGTTCTGGCCGACGCTGCCACATCAGCCGTGAAGCAATGGCTGTTCAAACCGCACTATGTGGATGGCCGCGAAGTAGAGATGCAAACCAGGATTACTCTGCGCTTTTCCCTGCCCCCGCAGTGAGATTACATTTGCACGAAACGCGCTCTCTCACCGCGCCGATCTAATCGACAGTCTCGACAAATAAAACCGGAGGCAATCCTGAAGCTGTGGCCGAAATGTTCACGGTTCCCACTTGTGATCCTGTCTTATAACTCACGCTGGCACGGCCGTTGGTTCCCGTGGTGACCGTAGCGTTGGAGAAGGTCCCTCCCGCTCCGTGATCAGAGAAGGTTACCGTCGCACCCGTGACCAGGTTCTTATACTGGTCCTTGACCGCAACCACCAGCGGATTCGGCAGAGGAGTCTGAGGCGCTGCGGATTGGTGATTGCCGGACACGTAAGCGACCGAGGCCGGCGGCCCTGCCAGCGACTTTTCGCTGACGGAGACATGGAGGCTGGAAGCCGACGCCGTAATCGTAATGCCTTGTGCTTTCGTGGGCAACGTGTAAAGCACCGACGCTTGGCCGTTCGCGCCGGTATTTACCGGGTTGGCGGAGAAGCTTCCGCCCGCCCCGCCATCGCTGAAAGTGATGGCCAGACCCGAAACCAAGTTGCCGAAAGAATCCTTCGCTGACACCACAATCGGGTGCGCCAACGTGGTCGCGACAGTTCCATTTTGTCCGCCGCCTGAAACCAGCGCCAGTTTTGTGGCCGCGCCGGGATTCGCGGTGGCGTCAAGAACCGTCGAGACCGCGGTCGAACCAGAAACCGTGATGACCACGGTGCCGGCTTTTGTGGGCAGCGTATAGGTGCTCGAGGCGTTGCCATTCGCGTCGGTGGTTGGGTTCGGTGTGCCGAATGTGCCTCCGCTCTTTGAACTGAAGGTGACGCGTATCCCCGGCACCGGTTTTCCGGTGTAGGCGCTGACGGCCCGCACCGTGAGCGGAACCGGTAGGGTGGTATTGACGGTGCCACTCTGGTTGTTTCCTCTCGTCGGATTCAGAGGAGACAGCAGGCCATACACCACCAAGTTGGTCTCGGTTGCGGCATACACTTTGCCGTTCGCGATGGTAGGCGTGATGTAGCGTGCTGTGTTTCCCAACGTGTCGCGCTTATTCGCGGCCGCGTCGCTGTCGTAGAACTCGGTCCCCAGATTGTTGGCATCGAAGGCCCGTAAGGCCCCATTGGATTGCGTCGGGATGCCGTGGCCCCACGTAATGCTCCACGCGATCGCGTTGCTCGTGCCGTTGGAGGAGATCGAAATCGGCCCCACTCCCGAGAAAAGTCCGGTCGTCTGCGACGAGGGTAGACTCCCCAGCGTGACGCTGGGCCCGGTGTTGTTCAAGGTATAGGCCAGCATGGGAGCGATTACACCCGGAAAGTAGATGGTGTTGTTCCAATACGAAGGGGGACCGTACGTGCAGGTGGTGGTGTTGTTGATGCTCTGACAGCCGGTCAAGGGCGAGGGCGGTTCGACATCCTGCACAATGTTGCTGTTGGAAGAGCAATTGGCGCAGTATGCTCCCATCGAATCCCGGTTGAGCAGGTAGATTTCTTCTGCCTTGCCGGTGGCCACGAGAAGATGCGTTGGGGGCACCGGCTGATCTGGTAGCACGATCGGACCCGAGGAACCAAGGTCGAGATCCTGTGGGTTCAAAAGGGTCCCTTGATTGTAGGGCGTGAAATAGTCCCCGAAATCCAGGTCAGAATCGAGCCTGATAACGCTATTGCCGAAATCTTCGCCGCCGGAATCATGGTCGAAAACGGCGTCGGCGGTTTCAAAGTAGATGTTGCCCGCGCTGTCGGTGGCAACTCCGCCTCCGCCTTGCCAAATCCCCCCATTGTCCGTATGCGGAGTCGTGACAAACACGAAAGGTGGTGCACTCAGACTCGTCGTGCTGTAACCCAGCACCCAGCCGTGGTTGTTTATCCTGGGAAAGGTTTTCAGGCCCTTGCATCCGGTGGAACCCAACGCAACATAGATCTTCCCATTGTTCAGCAAGAGCGCTGGACGGTTCATGTGGTACTGCGGCAGAAACGCGGGCCCAGAGGGCGGAGTGACTAGAACCGGACTACCGATTTCGTCGAAGCCAGTGACGAAATCCACGGCGTGCAGATACAAAGCGAAGGGCAAAGAATTTCCATCCCCGGTCTTGGTGACGAAGTAAATGATGCCTGCGACAGGATCAATAGCGGGTGTGCCCACAATGCCAGCTCCCGCGGAAGGAGAGCTGCCATAGCTGGAATCGACGCACAAGTTGGCATAGGGCGTGGGCGGACCGTAGTTGTTGGTCCAGAGCAGGGCGCCGCTGTCGGCATCGAAAGCGTAAATGCTGTTGTTGATGGTCGCAACATACACCACATTGTGCGCCACGCCGCGGATCATTACGTTTGGGACATAGAGCGGCTGCGCGGCCGACCAGCTATCCAGAGTCACGCTTCCGGTAAACAGCTTGCCGAATTGCGTCGTGTTTACATTGCCCGGCGTGAGCATGGTTTCGGCGGTGTTCTGCCCGGTCCGCCCGTTGTCGTTGTGGTAGGTGGTCACGCTCACCTGAGCGGCTGCAACTTTTCCGCTGCCGCAAAGGCCGATCAGGAGCAACGTGACAACCGTGGCCAAGCACAGGATGTGTCTGCAGCGTTCTACCATCCACTCTTCCTCAGAGTTTCATTTCGCGGGGCAAGAGATCTCCCGCAAAGTGCTATGCATAGTGAGTTCTGACTTCCAATTTGCCCGGGGGGAATGGGCGGGCCTAGGACCTGCAGGTGTGATGATGCGGGGGCTGTTTGATAAGTGTCAAGAGACTTAAGACTGGTGCCGCTTAATTTTCTTTGGCGATTATCCCGTCACGGCACGTAGCTGGATGAGTTGTAAGCGAGTTGCAAGAAACTGCAACCATGACCGAGAACAAGAAAGTCTTCAATCGGTGGGTTCTCGTAAGAGGCCCAGAAATGTTGTAGGATTTCAGCGCCGGAGCCGACGGGAATCGCTCCGACGCTTTCCTCTCTCGGGATAACCTTAAAGGCTAGTCGTCCTGCTGTCGCTGATTGCGGCGGTGTGCCTGAACTGAACGGGAAACAACGAGCTAAAACTGGGCCCTTAATTTGTGAAGGATCGAGTCCCGGAGGTAGTTCATGAAATCTCGCATTGGGCTCATCGCCCTTTCGATGGTTTTCTCGAGCGCGTTGCCGCGGGTCGCTGCTGCGCAGGTTTTCAGCGGCGTATTTACGCAGCATAATGACCTCGCCCGCAGCGGTCAGAACCTTGGCGAAACCGTCCTAACCCCCGCGAACGTCAATTCCACACAGTTCGGCAAGCTGTTTTCCTATCCGGTCAACAATCAAATTTACGCGCAGCCACTCTATGTTCCCGGTGTCTTGATTCCGGGTCTGGGCACGCACAACGTCCTGTTCGTTGCCACGGAAGGCGACACGATTTATGCCTTCGATGCCGATGGACTGAGCCCGACAGTTTTGTGGTCCGACAATTTCACCAATCCGTCGCAGGGCGTCACCACCATCAATTGCGTCAAGTCCGCCATAACCTGCAACGTGTACCCGACGACGGGGATCACCGGAACACCCGTGATTGATCCCACCACGAACACAATGTATGTCGTGGTGCGTACTGCCGAGACCTCTGGAAGCACGACGAACTACGTGCAGCGGCTTCACGCATTGGACATTACCACGGGCGCGGAGAACTTTGGCGGTCCCGTGGTCATCAGCGGTTCCGTCAAGGGCACGGGCTCGGGCAGCGTCAAAGGACAGGTTGCTTTCAACACGCTACACAACAATCAGCGCCCTGGCCTTGCCCTGGCCAACGGCAACATCTACATCGGCTGGGCGGGCAGCGGCCATGGCTGGGTGATGGCTTACAACGCGCAGACCCTGCAACAAATTGCGATTTTCAGCACCACTCCCAACGGTACCCTGGGAGGCGTATGGCAGTCAGGCAACGGTTTCGCCGTTGATTCCAGCGGAAATCTATATTTGGCCACGGGTGACGGAACCTTCGATGCGAACACCGGGGGCAGCGATTATGGCGACACGGTGCTCAAGTTTAGTCCGACCCTGCAGGTGTTGGATTACTTCACTCCAATGGATCAGAGTTGCCGCTTCTCACCTGCACCCAACAACGATCTCGACCTCGGTTCGGGTGGGCCGATGATTCTTCCCACGCAGGACGGTTCGTTTCCCAACGAGGTTGTCGAGTCGGGCAAAGGCGGTTCGCCTTGTGACTTGTTTGACAGCACCTACGCCGTTCCCATCTATCTGTTAAACGGCGCGGGGCTGGGCGGCTACGATCCCATCCAGGACCAGGACATTCAGACCGTACCTGGCACCCCGCACGGCTATTGGAGCAACCCCGCGTTTTGGCAAGGACCCACTGCGTCCTACGTGTACTACTCCGGTCAGACCACGGAGACGGGAGGCGGAGATTATCTCAAGCAATTCACCATCAACAATGGCGCGTTTTCCACGACGCCAGTCGCTCAGTCTTCGAATCTGTTTACCGTAGGCAGCACGCCCTCGATCTCGGCCAATGGGACCGGCAACGGCATCGTGTGGGCCATCGAGCGGACCGACACCCTGTCGGCAGTCCCGGGAAACCACATCGCCGTGCTCTATGCCTACGACGCCACCAATGTTGCGACTACGCTGTACACCAGCCGGCAGTCGCAGCAAAGGGACGCTACCGGCTGCGGCAACAAGTTTCAGACTCCCACTATCGCCAACGGCAAAGTGTACGTCGCCACGCAAAACGAACTGGACGTGTTCGGGTTGCTCCCCGCCAATCCGGCGACACCGGTGCCCAGCGTCTCGAATCCGTGCCTGTCCTTTACCACCGCGGTAGGCACAACCAGCGCGCCACAAACCACCAGGCTGACTAACCTGGGCCCCGGGAATCTAACCATCGGCGGCATCTCGGTGCAGGGAATCAACCCGTCGGAGTTCGGGGTCTCAACCACTTGCGGCTCTTCGCTGGCACCGAAGCAAGCTTGCACAATCACGATTACGTTTACGCCGGCGCTCAGCAAGATTCCACAGCAGGCTTACTTGCAGATTGTGGACAATGCCATTGGCGGCGCGCTAACCCTGCAACTCATAGGCACGGGCAAGTAGCCTTCCTCAAAGGGAACGGCACTCGGCTGCAAAACTCGCGGTGCTCAGGCACACCGTGACCGACTCGCCTTCCCCGTCCCCTTGCTGCGATACTGAGAAAACCCATGAATCCCTTCGCGAAGCAGCTGGGATTGCGTCTGGTGGCGGTCGTTCTATCCGTCAGTGGGTTCGCTCTGACACAAACAAAACCGGCGACAGGGCCCGCAAAGGTGGAAACGATCACTTTTGTGGAGGTAACCTCGAAGCTGGGCATCGCCGCACCACCGCCCGCTCACGCGCCGGATTCTGGAGACCTTCGCCCGATTAAAGCCGGGGAGTTCTCGCTCGACTACGCGCGGCAGCATCTGATCCCGGCAATGGGAGGTTCCATCGTCATCGGCGACCTGGATGGTGATGGCCGCCGCAGCCTCTACGTGGTTGTCCCCGGAGCCACGAATCGCCTTCTCCGCGAAGACGCAAGCGGCACCTTCACCGACATCACGGAAAAAGCAAAAGTAGCCGGAAGTGGCGGCGACCTTGGCGCGGCCTTTGGGGACGTCGACCACTCCGGACGGCTGAGTTTATTCGTGGCCGGGACGGATGGTGTCAGGTTCTATCGCAACCAGGGCGGCGGAGCGTTTACTGACGTGACCGAAAAGGCAGGGCTGAAGGGCAAGGCGGGCGAACTGGCCACATCGGTTTTGCTCTTCGATGCTGACGGCGATGGATTTCTCGACGTGCTTGTGACGGTCTATACCGACTTGAGCGCCCCACTCGCCAAAACATCGTTCGTCTTTCCCAACGATTTTTCGGGCGCGAGCAGCCACCTCTATCGCAACCAGCACGACGGCACATTTCGCGACGTTACCGAAGCCGCCGGTCTGGACTCCAACCCCGGACGCACCCGCAAAGCTGTCGCCGCTGACTTCACACAAAATGGCCGGATGGATCTGTTGCTCCTTCGCGACAACAAGCCGCCGGTGCTGTACAGGAATCTGGGTCAGGGCAAGTTCGAGGATCAAACCTGGGACTCTGGTTCGGAGATCTGGAGATACGCCTACCTCGATGCCCAGACCGCCGACTTCAATCACGACGGCAAAACCGACCTGGCTCTGTGGTCCACGGTCGGGAATGAAATCCTCTGGAACGCAGGAGACGGAAAGTTTGAGAACGACGAAGAGGCGCTGCCCCTGGTCTATGCAGCAAACCGGCCGTTTGGATTTCACGGTACAGTTTTGGATCTCGAGGGCAACAGTTACGACAGCTTGCTGACTCAGGATGCGAAGAACAACTGGCGCCTGCTCGTCAACCATCACGGGCATTTCACCGAGGCTCAAGTTGCCCTGGTGTCGGAAAAAAATTCTGCGGAGATGAAAGCTTCCAGCGCACCCGCATCCTTGCCTGCTTTTGCTTCGCTGGTTGTCGCGCGGGGAGGCTCGACCAAGCTGCAGCTCTTGGCTCTGACCATGGATGGACGCCTCATGGTCTTTGAAAAGCAGGGTGCCGCGGGGATGAAAACCGAGGATTCTGCCAAGAAGGCGAGCAAGTAAGAATGGAGGGACGAGTGATGCATCGCAGTTGGCTGCTGTGTGCGTTGTTGGGGAGTCTGGCGTGGGGGCAAACCCCAACGGTGGCGGCGTCTTCTATGTCGACGGCTAGGACGAACGTTCAAGCGACGTCCCAAGCTGCAAGGCCAGCCGCTACCGAACACGACGACAACCAGCCGCTGCCCCATTCCGTGCCCGAAATCCCAATGGACGCGATCGTGCTCACTATCAAGGGCTTTTGCCCCGGGCAGGAATCCGCTCCGGGATCTGCGTGCGAAACCGTGATCACACGCGCGCAGTTTGAAAGCCTGGCTTCGGCGATTCAGCCCACCATGAACCCGGTCATGAAGCGGCAGTTGGCCAGCTTGTATCCGCGATTGCTGGTGATGTCGCACGGAGCCGAAACGCAAGGACTCGACAAAGAGCCGCACTATCAGCAGATGATGGCCCACGCCCGGATGCAGATTCTCATGCAAGCCCTAACGCGGAAACTGCAAGGGGAATCCGCCCAGGTCTCCGACGCGGAAATCACCGACTACTATCAGGAGCACCTGGAGATGTTTCAGGTTTACACGTTGCAGCGCTTGTTGGTGCCGCTATACAAGCAATCGCCGGAGGGCGATCGGGACATGAAAGGTGCGCGAAAAGAACAGCCGGCAGAAACCCGCGAGGAACAAGCAGCTAGGCGGACGGCCCAAGCAGTGGAGATGACCAAGCTGGCGGAAACGTTGCGAGCCCGGGCTGCCGCCGGCGAAGACTTCGTAAGCCTGCAAAAGGAGGCATTCACCGCTGCGGGAGTCAAGGTCGAGTCGCCGAGTACGAGCATGGGCAAAGTGCGGCGCAGCAGCATCCCCACCGCCCACCTGGCTGTGCTGCAACTGAAAGAAGGTGAGGCCTCGCAATTGATCAGCGACGCGGGCGGGCACTACATCTACAAGCTGGAACTGAGAGAGCAATTGACCCTGGATCAGGTCAGGGACGAAGTTCGGGGTACGTTGATCAGCGACCGCTTGAAAGACGCCATGGATAAGATTCAGAACTCCTATACGACGGAGACCAACGAGGCCTACTTTCAAAACACCCCTCACAAAGATGCGGACCGTAAGGTCGCCAATCCTGCCCAGAGCAAGCCCTAGGGAATTCCAGAGTCGATGACGAGCCGGTGGTGTCAACCAGACTGGCATCGGAACTTAATTTTCACCGAGGCCAGACTGACTCCTGCGACCGGGGAAGTCTCGCTCGCGACCGTGAAGTTGTTTGTTATGAATCGAGTAGCTATCACTGGAGACTTTCGTCACCGGGGCTTTTGGCCTCTTGCAGTAATTTGCAATGTTGCGTAGGCTATTTTTACTTTCGGTGGCGTGAGCGCTGGTTGCTCGCGCACCCCAACTGTATCTCCCCCTAACAACACAGCGGCAAAGCGGTCTTCGTTACGTATCCCCATTTCGTGCGAATCCGGGGAGGGCATTGTTCCGGCTCCGGGTCGATAGTCACAGCCACACGAATGTGACTCAGAGGGCGGAGCTACGACAGGCAACCAAAATCTCGAAGCGGCGGGAGCCGCGAGCGCGCGAGAAGTTGCCGCCACGAGTTGGTACGCCGTGCAGACGCGTTCCCGGCACGAGAAGTTGGTCGCCCGCCAGTTGCAGAGCCAGGGCTTCGTGACCTTCCTGCCCTTGGCGCAGCAGCTGCGCGAATGGAGCGACCGGCGCAAGATCGTGGAGTTCCCCATGTTTCCGGGATACGCTTTCCTGCAGTTGGTTTATGAGCCGGCGGAACGGTTGCGTGTGCTACGCACCGAAGGAGTAGTAAGCTTTGTCGGCACCCAAGGTCAGGGAATCTCCATTCCCGACCGGCAGATTGAGCATATCCAGACGTTGCTGGCCAGCAAAGTGCCCTTTGAAAGCCACCCGTTTCTCAAGGTCGGCCAGCGAGTCAGAATCCGCGGAGGCTCGCTCCAGGGCACGGAGGGCATCCTGGTTGGACAGGACAGCGACCGCGCGCTGGTGATTTCTGTGGAACTGATCCAACGCTCCGTTTCCATCCGGTTGCAAGGCTACGAGGTGGAAGCGGTTTAGGACTTCTCCCAAAGTTCTCCCCTGATTTTCCCCCCAAACAATAAGCCAGGCGAACCATGGGCGCTGCTCCCAGGCGGCTCAGGTCGCTCCAGCAATCCCCCGTGAAAAACTGTGGGCACGAGGTGAACTATGAGTGAGGCATTACTGAAGAAAATCGAGGAAACTGAGAACCCGACGCAGTCCGGGACGCTTTCCGATTCCGGCATGCGCACGCAGCCGGAACCGGCCCCGCGAGCCACGTTGCGTTCTCTTCGCGACAAGACTGAGATTCATGCCATCAGCAAGGCGCTGGAAGAATCCGGCTGGAACCGCAAGCGTGCAGCGAAGTTGCTGAGCATCAGCTATCGCGGGTTGCTCTACAAGATCCGCCAGCACAACATCACGCCCAGTTCCGTGAGCAGCCTGGCACAGGCGTCGCGCCAGGAGATGTAACTGAGACCGCAAGACGACCAACTATTTCCCGGATCGGCAATCGCCGTCACCGGGGAGTACTCTTAAGTCAGCGCGGCCGGTCGGTTCTGGGCGAGCTGTGGCGCGGGTGTAAGCTGGCCCGATCGGCCCATGGCCAAGGCCGGCATTCGGTACGGAGTTCGTGTTTCATCGGTCGGGTTGAGTTAGTTGGCCGGACGGGGGAGAATCAATCCATGAGTCGTAATTTCGAATTGTTGCAGAGGATCGGGCGGGAGCAGGCGCTGTATACCACTCCGGCCCCGGAGCCCGCGCCGCTGCCCGAGCAGCCGCTAACCTTCACCAGTCCGGCCGCTTCCCAGCTGGCCATTGGCGGGCGTGAGTTGGAGGAATTTACCAAGCTGGTGCAGCGCGTATTTGTGCTGCCCGGCAACGATTCACCGCGCAGCGTGGTATTTACCGCCACCGAGAGCGGCAATGGTTGCAGCTGGGTATGCGCCCGCGTGGCCGACGTGCTCGCCAGCCAGGTTTCCGGCTCGGTCTGCATGGTGGACGCCAATCTGCGCCATCCCGGCTTGCATGCCGAGTTCTCCGCCGAAAATCACAACGGCTTGTCGGACGCGTTGCTCAAGCCGGATCCGATGCGCACGTTTGCGCACACCGTGGGCCGCCCCAACTTGTGGATGGTGAGCGCCGGATCGAACGCGGAAGAAGGCCATGGGCTGCTTTCGTCAGACCGCATGCGCCTGCGGATGTCAGAGTTGCGGGCGGAGTTTGACTATGTGTTGATCGATGCGGCGGCGCTGAACGACGCCACCGATGCTGTCGTGCTGGGCAGCGGAGCCGACGGCGTCGTGCTCGTGCTCAAAGCCAACACCTCGCGCCGGGAGACCGCGCGCAAGGCCACGCAGGAACTGCAGAACGCCAGGGTTCGCGTGCTGGGGGCGGTTCTCAACCAGAGAACCTTCCCGATTCCGGACTCCATCTACAAGAAAATCTAGACCAGGGAGCTTGCACACCGGGCAGTGCCGGGCCCTCGAGATTGAGACAGCGAGGCAATATGTTCGAGAATCTGCGCGCGGACTTCCAGGCAGCCGACGGGCACCGCGCCCTGGAGAAAGGGCTGCTGCGCGTCCTGATGCGGGTGGAAACCCCGGCTGTCATCTGTTACCGCTTCGCCCATTGGGTTGTAACCCTGAAGATTCCCATCGTCCGGCCGTTGCTCATGATTCCCGCGCTCGTCTGGCAGCGGCTGAATCAGATGTTTTTCGGCATCTTCATCTCTCCCGACGCCGAAATCGGGCCGGGGCTGGTGATCCATACGCCCTACGGTATTTTTGTCCCTCCCGTGAAAATCGGAGCCAATTGCACCTTGGCTACTGGAACGCTGATCGGTTCCGGCTGCAAGAGCGTCGGCGACAACGTCTATTTCGGGGCCGGGTGCAAGATCATTGGCGATGTCAAGATCGGCAGCAATGTGGTGATCGTCGCTAACAGCGTCGTGCTTACGGATGTGCCCGATAACATCACCATTATGGGGGTGCCGGCGCGCATCAAGCTGCCGGGCGGCAAGCCGAAAAAGTTTCCCTGGCGATACGTGGGCCGGGACGAGAAACCGGCTGGGGTCAATGGACAGGGAACGAACGGTGCTAAGTCTGCTGCGCCGGGAAACAACGGTAATGCCGGCGCTCCGGTGGCAATCCCCGACAAGACCACCCGCCGCTAAGCGACTTCCACGATAAACGGAGAGAGAAAGACCTTGGATTTTTCTTGGACTGAAGAACAGGCCGCGTTTCGCAAGGAAGTCATACGTTTTGCCAAGCAGGAATTGAGCGACGATCTGGAACGCCGCGATCGGGAAGAGGAGTTTCCCCGGTGCTTCTGGAAGAAGTGCGCTGAATTTGGCATTGTGGGTTTACCCGCGCCGCTTGAATATGGCGGGGGCGGCGCCGACACTCTGACTACGGTTTGCGCCCTGGAGGCGCTCGGTTACGGCTGCAAAGACAACGGCTTCCTGTTTTCGGTGAATGCCCACCTCTGGACCGCCGTGATCCCGTTGATGACGTTTGGGACGGAAGAGCAGAAGCAGCGCTATCTGCCCAAGCTGACCAGCGGAGAGTGGATCGGCGCGCATTGCATGACCGAGCCCATGGCAGGCTCCGACGCTTACAGCCTGCGCACCAGCGCCGAACGCAAGGGCGATCGCTACATCCTCAACGGCACCAAGACCTTCGTCACCAATACGCTCCACGCCGACTTGTTCATCGTCTTCGCCACCATGGATTCCACCAAAGGTGCGGCCGGCGTTACCGCTTTCCTGGTGGAGAAGGGAACGCCCGGACTGGAGGTGGGCGGCAAGCTTCACAAAATGGGCTTGCGTACCTCGCCCATGTCGGAAGTGGCGCTGGTGGATTGTGAAGTTTCGCTGGACAGACTTCTGGGCAAGGAAGGCAGCGGGCAAGCCATCTTCAACCACTCCATGGAGTGGGAGCGCACCTGCATTCTGGCCAGCCATCTGGGCATGCAGCAGCGCCTGATCGAAACCTGCGCGAAGTATGCGCGCGAACGGCAGCAGTTCGGCGCGCCCATCGGAAAATTTTCGGCCATCGCCAATATGGTTGCCGACATGGAAGTGCGGTTGGAGACTGGACGTCTCCTGCTCTACAAAGCGGCCTGGCTTAAGAGTCAAGGAAGACATGCGCTGCGCGAGGCTTCGATAGCCAAGCTCTACGTCAGCGAAACCACCGTGCAGACCTGCCTCGACGCCATCCAGATTCACGGCGGTTACGGATACATGGCGGACTACGAAATGGAACGCGATCTGCGCGACGCGATCTCGGGGAAGATTTACTCCGGAACGTCGGAAATCCAGAAAGTGATCATCGCCGGATTCCAGGGGCTTTAGATCCTCCCCGGCTTGAGCAGGCTAGACGGACAGATTCGACCCATGGCATACATCCTGCAACAGCTTCTGCAAAAAAGCGCAGCGCGTTATCCCAAAAAACTGGCTGTGTGGGCGCGCGGACGCAGCATTAGCTACCGGGAACTGGAAGAGCGTTCCAACCAGTTAGCGCGTCTTTTGCAGCAGAAAGGCGTACGAAAGGGCGACCGTGTAGGCCTCTATTTTCCCAAGTGCGTCGAGTCGATCGTAGTAATGCTAGGAGTGGTAAAGGCCGGCGGAGTCTATGTTCCCCTGGACCCGCAGGCTCCGGCAGAACGCATTGGTTACATCATCGGCAACTGCGGCATCCGCGCGCTGATCACACGCGCCGACAAACGCCGAGGTCTGGATCAGGCCACGCTGGACTCCCTGGACTTTACCCTCCTTCTCGATGAGGCTCCGCAACCTTCCGATAGTTCCGCAGTGATTCCCTGGACTGTGCTGCGGGAATACCCTTCTTCTTCCGCTCCCACCGTGACTCTGACCGAGATGGATCTGGCCTACATTCTCTACACCTCCGGTTCAACCGGGCGTCCCAAGGGCGTCATGCTCACTCATCAAAACGCCCTGACGTTTGTCGAGTGGTGCGCGGAGAAATTCCACATCACCAGCGACGATCGCCTTTCCAATCACGCGCCGCTGCACTTCGATCTCTCGGTGTTTGACGTGTACAACACGCTTGAGGCCGGAGCGTCTCTCTACATGGTCACGGAAGACCTGGCGCTGTTCCCGTCGAAGCTGAGTGCTTTCATGGAGACGCAGGAAATTACGGTGTGGTACTCCGTGCCGTCCGCGCTCACTCTCCTATTGCTGCATGCGGATCTGAATGCGGACAAGCTGAAACGTCTTCGGACTATTTTGTTCGCTGGCGAAGTATTTCCCATGAAATATCTGCGGCAGTTGGCTGAACGGCTGCCGCATCCTGATTTGTACAATCTCTTCGGCCCCACGGAAACCAACGTCTGCACATATTACAAAGTCGAGCGCGACCTCTTGCCGGGCATGGACAAGCTGCCTATCGGCGTCGCCTGCGAGAATACGGAAGTGTTCGCCGTCAACGACCAGGACGAGATTGTCACCGAACCGGGTGGCACGGGCGAACTGTATGTCCGCGGGCCGGCCGTGACCTGCGGTTATTGGGGCGATCCGGAGAAAACCAGCAAGATGGTCGTGCCCAATCGCTTCCAACAAAACTTCGAGGAGAAAATGTATCGCACCGGCGATCTGGTGCAGTGGGGCGAAGATGGTAACTATTATTTTCTGGGACGGCGGGATAGCATGGTCAAGAGCCGGGGCTACCGCATCGAACTGGGAGAAATTGAAAGCGCGCTGCTCAGCCATCCCTCGGTGAAGGAGGCAGTGGCGATCGCCGTGCCGGACGACATCGTGGGCAATCGCATCAAGGCAATCGTAGCCTCGCACGATGGCATTCACCTGGTGCCGGCTGAGCTGCAGCAGTACTGCGGCACCCGGATTCCCAAGTACATGATTCCGGAAGCTATCGAGTTCCGCACCGAGCTGCCCAAGACTTCCACCGGCAAGGTGGATCGCGTGCAGCTGGCGCAGGAGAGTTTGCAGGTAGTCCTCAAGTGAGTTCTGGGGCGCCCCATAGCCTACCGTTTCAAACCCGAAAGTTTTCAGGAGGAATGATTCGCAATGTCTACCACCAACCAAACGCCCGCGGCGCAGCCCGTCCTGAGAGATCAGCTCCGCGAGTTCATTCTGGAGAACCTGGCCCATCCCAAGGGCGTCACATCGTTTGCCGATGACGAACCTCTGATGGAAACCGGGGTAATCGATTCGCTCGGAGTTTTCCGTCTCGTTTCCTATCTGGAAGATGAGCTGGGCGTGCGGGTCAGTGACGAAGAGATCAACCCGGAGACCTTGAAAGACCTGAATGCCATCGAGGCTCTGGTCATTCGGAAACGGAAGAAGTAAGAGACCGCCCCCCGGCCCACCACAAAAGTCATGCGCGACCAGCCAAAGAGCGACCTGGAACCGCTCAGCGCAGAAAGTGCCAAAGAAAGTCACGGTGCCTTGTCGACCCCCGGCGCCGCGTCCTCGATATCAGAATCCGACCTCCAGCGTTTGCTTGTCGAGTGGAACAATACGGCCACACCCTATCCGTTTGATCGCTGCATCCATGAACTCGTAGAAGCACAGGCAGCAAGGACTCCGCAGGCCATCGCCGCCGAAACCGGCCAGCAGCGGCTTACCTACGCGGCGTTGAATCGCTGCTCGAATCAGTTGGCCCGTTTGCTGCGAAAAAAGGGTGTCGGGCCGGAGGTTCCGGTCGCAATTTGCCTGAAGCGTTCCCTGGAATTGCTGGTCGCTTTGCTGGGCGTGCTCAAGGCGGGTGGCGCCTGTGTTCCGCTCGACCCGGACTACCCCAGCGAGCGTCTATTCCACATTCATCAGGATTCGCAGGCTTCCGTTCTTATCACCCAGCCCGAGTTCCTCTCGATGGTCGGCCCCACGGAGGCTGACGTTCTGTATCTCGAGCCGGGATGGGAAATTCTCGAAGGCCACAGCAGCGAGAATCTGCCGTCGGAGGTCGCGCCCGAAAATCTTGCCTACGTGATTTACACCTCCGGCTCGACCGGGGAGCCTCGCGGCGTGATGCTCACGCATCGCGGTCTGGTCAATCATGGAGTGGCGGCAGTCAGCCTTTATGGCGTGACGTCCTCGGACCGCGTGGTGCAATTTTCTTCCATCAGCTTTGACATCGCGGTAGAAGAGATCTTTCCTACTTGGTTTGCCGGCGGTTGCGTCATCCCGCGCGAGGACCACACTCCACTGACCGCCTCGGAATTTTTGCGCTGGGTTGAAACCCGCAAGATTACCGTGCTGGATTTGCCCACGGCCTACTGGCATGAGCTGGTGCACGATCTAGCCGAGAGCGGGCAACAGTTGCCGCGCAGCCTGCGGTTGCTGATCGTAGGCGGAGAGAAGGCGTCGGCATCCGCGCTTGAAGCATGGCTGAAAGCTGGTGGAACGCGCGTGCGCTGGATGAACACCTACGGTCCCACCGAGGCCAGCGTGATCGCCAGTGCCTACGAACCCAATCCCCAAACGCCGTTGCCGGATAATTTGCCGATCGGCCGGCCGATTGCCAACGTCCGCCTGTATGTGCTCGGAGAAAACCTGCAGCCCGTGCCCATCGGAACTCCTGGTGAGTTGCTGATTGGCGGCCCCGGTGTCGCTCGCGGGTATCTGAATCATCCCGGGCTTACCGACGCGAAGTTCGTGGCAGACCCGTTCAGCGATGATCCCGACTCGCGTCTATACAGGACCGGCGACATGGTCCGATATCTGCCCGACGGGAATCTGGAGTTCGTCGGGCGCATCGACTTCCAAGTCAAGATTCGCGGCTTCCGCGTCGAACTGGGGGAGATTGAAGCCGTTCTGGAAAAACATCCCGGCGTAGCGCAGGCGGTGGTGATTGCCCGTGAAGCCAACGGCGGAAAGCAGCTGGTGGCGTATGTGATTGCCCGAGGCGGTGTGGGTCCTGCGGAACTCCGTGACTATGTCAAGACGCAACTGCCGGAATACATGGTTCCCGCAAGCGTGGTATTTCTCGATAGTTTCCCGCTTACTCCGAACGGGAAAGTCGATCGCCGCGCTCTTCCGGAGCCTCAGCCTGCCGACTCAAATCGCGCGGGAACTTTCGTTGCGCCGCGAGACGAATTCGAGTCGAAGATGGCGGGCCTGTGGGCGCAGGTGTTGAGCAAACCCGCGGTGGGTGTGCGCGACGACTTCTTCGATCTGGGTGGACATTCTCTGCTGGCACTGCGCCTGACCAGCCGCATCGAAAGAGCATTCGGCAAGAAGCTCACGATCACCGCGTTGCTGCAGGCGCCTACGGTGGAACAGTTGGTGCGGCTGCTGCGGGAAGACAAAACTCCGTGGTCGCCTCTGGTCGTTTTACAACCGGTGGGGACGAAGCCGCCATTTTTCTTTGTCCATGGTCTGGGCGGAACCGTGATGCGCTTCCACGAACTGGCGCGTCACATGGCGCCGGACCAGCCCTTCCTCAGTTTTCAGGCGCAAGGCATGGATGGCAACCTGCCCGTGCTCGACAACGTGGATAAGATGGCCGAGCTTTACGTGAACCACCTGCGCGAGGCACAGCCCGAAGGGCCATATTATCTGGGTGGATATTCTTTCGGCGGACTGGTCGCACTCGAGATGGCTCGCCGCCTGCTCGATCGCCGTCAGGAGGTCGCGCTGCTCGTCCTCGTGGACACTTACATGGGACAGTCCAATTCTTCGCTGCTCGGGCGGTTCTTTTCCCTTTCCCCGGAGCAGCAGTTGGCCTATGTGAAGAAGCGTGCCACGCGCTACCGCCGCGGCATCAAACGACGCATCGATGCTCTGTCATTCCCCGCCCCAGTCAAGGCGGTGCGCGATGCCTGCGCTGCCGCAGAACTCAGCTATCGTCCCACGCTGTATCCCGGCTCGATCGTACTTTTCCGGGCAAGCGAAAAAGCTCTGCGCGGGTTGGAAGATGAAAGCAGCGGCTGGCAGAAATATGCTGCTGGCGGCTTGGAGCTTCACGAAATCGATGGTGACCACGGCAACGTTCTCAACGAGCCTAACGTTCGTCAACTGGCCGCCGCTTTGCGCGCCAGACTGGAGCAGGCTCAGGCCCAGCATTCAGCCGGGGCGCGAACCGGTTCCTTTAGTTCCCTGTAGGAGCGTGCTCGTGCTATTCCGTAGGATTGCACAGGAGACTTTGCAGTGCCGGTAAGTGCGCAGGAAAAAACGACAAGATTGGACACTGCGACCGAGCCGCATCCCATCCCCCTGCTCAGTCGCAGATTCATTGCCGAGAAGTTCCTGCCCTGGGCGGCCAAGGGCGGACTGGCGCTTCTCGACTACGGCTTTTTCTCCGGATCGAATTTCCTGCTGGGCATTCTGCTCGCACGCTGGCTGCCGCCTGAACAGTATGGCGCGTATGCGCTGGCTTTCAGCATTTTCATCCTGGTTACCTTTCTTTATCAGGCGATGCTGCTGGAGCCGCTTTCGGTATTCTCCGGCACCACCTATCGCGCCAACCTCCGCGGCTACCTGAAGTCCAACGTCTGGCTCCATTGGGGAATCTCAGCCGTGATTTGCCTTCTGTTGGGTGGAACGGCGATCGCCGCAAGACTGTGGTGGCACTCCCCCGCATCGGCCTTGGCATTTGCGGGGATGACCGCGGCTACGCCTTTCATCCTGATCCACGCGTTGGGACGGCGCAGCTTCTATCTCAAGTTGTCCCCCGGCCCCGCCGCTTTTGGATCATTCTTTTATTTCCTGCTGACGGTGAGCGGGGCGTTTCTCGTCTACAAGATGGGCCGGCTATCCGCCTTCAGCGCATTTCTGATCATGGGCTTCGCGGCCATGGTGGGCGGCCTCATCATGGTTCTTCAGCTGAATGCCAAGCTGGAGCCCGCGACCGCGACCATGCACCTGCGCGAGACCTGGACCAAGCACTGGGAGTACGGGAAGTGGGCGCTGGGAACCTGCATCGTTGGCTGGATTCCCACCTACGTCTACATCCCGCTCGTGAGCAAGTTTTCCGGATTGGCGGTTGCCGGCGAATTGCGCGCGCTGATGAATCTCGGCGCGCCCGTGCTCCAAACCTACGCGGCGCTTTCCCTGTTGTTCCTGCCCTACGCCGCGCGCATGCAGGGAGAAAACAGACAAAAGGGAACGACCGTCTTGACGCGCAAGATGGCTGGTCTTTTTGTCGCCGGCGCAGTGGCGTACTGGATGGTGCTGATTCCGTTGCGCCGGCCGATCTTCAATCTGCTTTACGCGGGAAAGTACATGGACTCGGCTTCACTCCTGCCGCTGTTCGCCGCGGAAACCGTCATCTGGAGCGCCGCGCTGGGTCCGGCGATCATGTTGCGCGCCATGGAGTATCCGCGTTCGCTGTTCTTTGCCAACGGAGCGGCCAGCATTGTGGCGATCGTTTTTGGTATTCCCGCCACGCGCTACTTCGGATTGGCCGGCGTGATCTGGAGCATGGTGGCCGCGAACGTGTTGTACGTGGCAGTTGCCTTTCTCCTGCTGGAGCGCAAGGTGGCGTCGCTGAAGGCCGCGGAGCGCGAGCCTGCGGTTGCCTTGCGAGTGGAAGAGGGTGCATTCTAGCGACTCCGCACCGCGATTCTATGCGCCGCCTCAACATCGTTTCCGTGCACAACCGCTATCTCGTGGCTGGCGGGGAAGACCAGGTCTTCGAATCGGAAGCGCGGCTACTGCGCGAGCACGGTCACCACGTGACCCAGATCGAGGAGCAGAACGCCTATCCCGACAGCATGTCGAAGAAGATCGGCATGGCCGCGGATTGCGTATGGTCGCGGCGCTGGAACCGGGAGTTTCGCGCTTTGCTGCAGAAGTTGCGCCCTGACGTAGTTCATGTGCACAATTTCTTTCCGCGCTTTTCGCCCTCCATTTATTACGCTTGCCGTCGCGAAAATGTGTCGGTAGTTCAGACGCTGCACAACTACCGCCTGCTGTGCGCCGCAGCCGAGCTCTACCGGGACGGCAAGGTGTGCGAGGAGTGCCTCGATCACAGCGTTCTGCGCGGGGTGCGCTACGGCTGTTACCAGGGATCGAGGCTGGGCACGGCGATGGTTACGCTCATGGCCGGAGTCCATCGCAGCCTGCGCACCTGGACAAACATGGTGGACTGCTATCTCGCGCTCACCGAATTTTCGCGGGAGAAAATGATCTCCGGCGGGCTGCCGGCGGAACGCATTCGCGTGAAGCCGAATTTCGTGCTGCCGGATCCCGGTCCAAAGTCTGGAACTGGAGACTATGCGCTTTTCGTCGGACGGTTGGTGAACTCCAAGGGCGTGCTGGCGATGTTGGATGCTTGGAAGCAATTGCCCAGCGTGCCGCTTCACATCGTAGGAGATGGCCCTTGCCGCGAGCAAATTGAAGCCGAACAGAAAAACGGCACAGTTCCCTCCGTGACCTACTGCGGCCGCTTGCCCCGCGCCGATACGCTGGCCGCCATGAAGAACGCGCGCTTCCTGATCTTTCCCAGCGAATGGTATGAAGGTTTTCCCGTTACCATAGCCGAGGCTTTTGCCAGCGGAGTTCCTGTGGTTTGCACGCGCCTTGGCGCCATGCAGGAGATCGTCAGCGACGGCGTCACCGGCCTGCATTTCCAGGTTGGTGACACCCAAGATTTGCGGCGAAAAACCGAGTGGGCTTGGAGCCATCCCGAAGAGATGGACATCATGGGCCGCCGCGCCCGCCAGGAATTCGAGAGAAAATACACCGCCGGCCGTAACCTCGTGATGCTCGAGGAAGTCTACGAATCTGCCATGGCTTCCCGCGGCACATTTTCCAAAGCGGAGATTCCTGAGAACGTAACTGTCTGATCGCAGCCGGGAAGACCAAAAGGCCGTCCAGCCCTCAGTCAAGAAATTTGGGTTTCCATGCGAACTCCACCCGTGCCCGCCAATTACTAGTGCGTCAGAAACCACGGTGTGGTCGTGGGATCGGTCTTGAAGAAAGTACTTAGCAGCGCGGCCTCCTTATTTTTTCCCACCGTCGAAGGGTGCAAGCCGTCGTTGCTCATATCCTGGCAAGTCCACACCAACCCGTCGCTGCGCGGCACCATCCCGTTTGCCCAGAGGTAAGGCCCCCACAATAAGAACGGCGACACCACTGGACCGTTCGCCGGGTTCCAGTTCAGGCCAGCCTTGCCGTTCATTTGATCTTCGATGACCGTCTGCACGGCAAACCCGAACTCGTAGGCATAAGGCTCCGGGTAACCTGTCGGAGGCCCGTAATCGCCGTAGTGGACGCTGCTCAGGTAGGCGATCTTGAGATTCGGGAACAGCGTGTGCAGATTCTGCAAGATGGAAATCAGATTGTTCTCCTGATTTGTCATATCGGTGGGAAAGGTGCCATTCGGGTCACTGTGCGGCATCATCACCCAAACCGCCACCACTTGATTCGGCGAGACGTTCTGGTAGGGCAGGTAATAGTTGAGGACCGTCAGCCATGCGCCGGAGCTGAGGCTGGTCCAATCTGGGGCATTGGTGCCGTCTATCGCGGCGTTTACCAGAACCAGATGAGGATTGACACTGGGATCGCTCTTTTCCAGCGGTTCGAACTCGTCCCAGATCGTCCGCGTGATCGACACACCGATGGAAAGCAGGGCGTACATACCATTCGGGTCCGGCTTGCCGCTCGCATCAAGCGGCTCAATTCCATTGGCCAGGCTGAGGGCCGAAGCCTCCCAAGCCGGAGGCGGCGTGTTGCTGCCTTCAGGATAGAGACCTCCTTCCGATCCTCCAAAACTGCCGGTACCCAGGTCGGTGAGAGGGATCAGCGGGTTGCTGGTGCCCGGCGCATACGATTCGATGTTATTGCAGTTCGCTCCAGTGGGCGCCCCCACCTTCAGCTGAATAGTCTGCATCGCGGTTTTAGGCGGCGTGCTGGAATCCTGTACCTGCGCCGCGAACTTGTAGCTTCCAACGCCAATGTTTGGAGACAAAGTCCCCGAAATCGTTCCCGCATTTGACAGCGTCACGCCTCCGGGGAGGCTGCTGCCGGAGGCTAGACTCCACGTCAGTGGACCCGTTCCTCCGGCCGACGCGAGGTACGCCAGGTAGGGCGACTTCTGCGTCGCCGCGGGCAGGACGGGAAAATTCGTGACCGTGAACGAAGTCGCGGCCCTCCCAGTCCCGGAAAGGCTCATGCTTTGATTTGGAATGATGTCATACATCAGACCGAGGGTATTGGTGTAGGAAGTTGTCTCCGTGGGTGTGAACGTCACTTCAAATGAAAAAGACTTGCCCGGGCTGATCACCACCGGATTTGTGAAGCCCACGGTTCCAAAGGGCGGCTCTACTGCAAGGGATTGCAAGTGGAACGGATCCTTCCCGGTATTGTTTACCGTGACCTTCTGTGACTCGGTCTTGCCCAATGCCAGCGTCGGGAATGTCAGTGCTTTCTGGGCGACGCTAGCCGCCGCCTGCGTCGCCGCCCCTGTCCCCGTCAGCGGCACCACCACTGGGGTGGAGCCCTGCACAGTCACGGTAAAGCTGCCGCTGTACGCCTGCGCCGCGCTGGGTGCGAACGTGATGCAGAAAATGTCCGACTGGTGCGGAACCAGCGCATGCGGCGCATAGCCGTACTGCAACTGGAAATTCATGAACGGCGTCAGACTGAAACTGCTGACCGTGATACTTGTACTGCCGGTGTTTTTCACCGTGATCGGCTGACAATTTGATTGCATGCCGACATAGGTTTGCGGGTAGGCAACTGAAGCGGGTGTGACGGTGAATTGCGCCGCGGCGAAAAGCGGCAATCCCAACACGACCATCGCAGAGCAAAGGCGGAGAATCGGAAACCAGGAAATGCAACGGTGCGGAGTTCGCATCAAAAAAGCCTCCTGTCTCCAATTGCCGGACAACTTCTCCGGGGTAGGCCCGGCCTTCCGCAATCGCGTTGAACAAGGCACGAGATCGACCTTGCGGGAAAGCAATGAGGGCTTCCAAATCGCCAGGGCTGTGCAATTTCAACTGCCCGGTCTTTCGTGCAGGGCTGCTGGGGGGAGAAATTCGAGCCCCTACGTTAAGATACTTCCCCCGGGCTGTCAACAGAAACGCCAGGAAACATGCGGGTTCTTGAGCTGCCCGGAGATCGCAAGATCTTGCACACGGGCGACCCCGATTGCGTGCTGGGGCGGCCCAGAATCGGCTCTTTTCCGAGGAACGCCCGATAGAGACTTTGGTCACTAGGGCTTTTGACCTCTTGCAGCAACTTGCAGTCCCGTATAGCCTGATGCGACTAGGGCCTGCAAATGGCCTTATTCCGTAGTAGCACAAGAAGCGTATCCTCCCCCCTAAAATCCTAAAGCTTTATTAGGTAGCAATTTGTAACAATAGCCGCGAAGGCGGGTTGCTCTCTGTGTTCTCTCCCAACTGCGTTCCAGGGTCACAAAAATGTGACTCAGAGGGCGGAGCCGTGAGGCAGCACTCTCACGATTCCACCGGAAAAGTCGTCCGAATCCCCAACTCGGCGACTGCGAAGAACTGGTTGCCGAGCCCAGTTGATCTGTTATCCTTCGGTTCTCTCCCCGACTTAATGCAGCCAACCTATTTACGACCATTGCATGACTGGACGACGAGGACTTTGCCCATGATTTCCCGAGGTAAGCTCATGAAGATGAAGGTTGGGTTGATGGCTGGCGTATTGCTCCTGTTCGGGCTGCCCGTTCTCTGTGCCCAGCAGAGCGACCTTGCAGCCACCGCTAAACCGGCCAGCGCTGCCACAACCGACACCGCCCAACCCGCAACTCCGCAGCTGCAGCAGCGCGACTCCCGTTATCACCTCGCCGCCAACGACGCCTTTGACGTGGCTTTCGAGCTCAGCCCCGAATTCAACCAGACGGTTACCGTACAGCCGGACGGATATGTCACGCTGAAGGCCGTCGGAGACGTGAAAGTGGCGGGGCAGACGATTCCGGAGCTGACCCAAACGCTGCGCGTCGCCTACGGCAAGATTCTCAACGATCCGCTCATCGCGGTCGTTCTGAAGGACTTCGAGAAGCCCTACTTCATCGCCGACGGCCAGGTGGCTCATCCTGGAAAGTATGAAATGCGCGGCACCATTACTCTGACCGAAGCAGTCGCCATCGCCGGCGGCTTCACCGAAAATGCCAAGCACTCGCAGGTCCTGCTGTTTCGGCGGGTGAGCGAGCAGTGGGTTTCCGCCAAAATTCTCAACATCAAGGAAATGGAAAAGAAGGGTGATCTGCACGAAGATCCCACGTTGCACCCCGGCGATATGGTGTTCGTGCCCAAGAATGCTTTCTCCAAGATCAAGCCGTTCATCCCTTCCACGGGAATGGGCGCTTACTCGCAGATTTACGCGCCTCACTAGAGGCGAGGCCCGGATAGCGTAGCAACAAGCATCCTTGATGATTTGCTTGGCAACGACAGGAGACTGAGATGAGGGAACAAGATTTTACGACGGCGAACGATACCGGCTTTGGCTTCACGCTGCGCGATTTGTTGGCCATCGGTTTTCGCCACAAGCGGGCTTTCGTTCTGTGCTTCTGCGGCATTCTCGCGGGCAGCATTCTGGCCATGTTTCTGGTCCCGCCAACCTACGATTCCGTCAGCCAGATCCTGGTCAAGCGCGAACGCGTCGACCCGGTCGTCTCCGCCGAGAAGAGCAGCCCGCTGCAGATCAAGGGAGAGGTCACCGAAGAGGAGATGAACTCCGAGGCGGAACTTATCAATAGCGACGACGTCCTGCGCAAGACTGTCGTGGCCTCTGGCCTCGACCGGGCTCCTTCGCTGTTTTATTTCCTGTCCTATGGTCAGAGCCCGGAGCAGAGGATTGCCAAGGCCATCGACAAACTGCACAGCAACCTGAAGATTGAGCCTCTCAAGAAAACCGACGTCATTCAAATCACCTACACCGGACACAACCCCAGGGCCGCTTCGCGCGTGCTCAACAACCTGGTCAGTGCCTATATCGATAAACACGTTTCCATCCATCGCCCGGCCGGGCAGATGGAGTTCTTCGAAGAAGAAACCAACCGCTACAAGCGCGATCTGGATCAGGCCGAGACTCAACTGAAGAAATTTTCCGAACAGCAGGGCGGGGTGGCGCCGCAAGTTTCCCGTGACATTACCCTGCAGAAGTTGAACGACTTCTCCGCCAGCCTGGAGTCGACGCGAGCGGAAATGGCGGCCACGGAAAAGAAAATCAACAGTCTTGAGCAGCAGGCAGGCGCCACTCCCGATCGTCTGACCACCGCCGTCCGCGAAACCGATGACGGCGCGGTCCTCCAGCAACTGAAGAGCACCCTGTCGACCCTGGAAATCAAGCGCACCGAGCTGCTCACCAAGTATCAGCCGGCCTACCGCCTGGTGCAGGAGGTCGACAAGGAGATTGCCGACACCCACGCCTCGATCGAATCCGAAGAAGCCAAACCGCTGCGCGAGCAAACCACCGACCGCAATCCCACGTATGCCTGGATCAACGAGGAGCTGGCCAAGGCCAAGGCCGACTATAGCGCCCAGCAGGCGCGTGCCACCGCCACCCAGGCCATTGTCGGGGTCTACCAGTCGCGGGCACATCAGCTCGAGGAAAGCGGCCTGATTCAACAGGACCTGCTGCGCGAAGCCAAGGCCAACGAAGACAACTATTTGCTGTATCTGCACAAGCGCGAGGAAGCCCGCATCGAGGAAGCGCTCGATCGTACCCGCATTCTGAACGTGGCCATGATCGAGCAGCCCACCACTCCGGTTGCGCCCGTGCGCTCGGCATGGGTTTTCGGCCTGGTCGGTTTGCTCCTGGCGTCAACCGTGAGCACCGGGCTGGTGTTCACGCGCGAGTATCTCGACACTTCCTTCCGCACTCCCTCCGATGTTCTTTCTGAGCTGAACATTCCGGTGTTGGCCGCAGTTCCATTCCGGGGAACCGCGAATGTCGACCACGGCGTGAACGGAAATGGCAACGGCATGGCCCAGGTCACCGTCCCGGCCGGCGACGCGTCCGCTGTCGGCGACGAACCGCAGGGCACTGAGTATCAGGCGTAGGGAAGAGGTCCAGGGGAAAGGGGCTCGGGAATGTTTTTATCTTATTACGGACTACGGGAACAACCTTTCGGCGTTACGCCCGATCCCCGCTTCCTCTATCTCAGCCCGGGACACCGCGAGGCCCTCGCTTCTCTCATCTACGGGATCGAAACCGGGCGCGGCTTTTTGAGTCTGGTTGCTCCTCCCGGCATGGGCAAGACCACGCTCTTGTTCCACCTGCTGGAGAAGTTTCGCTCCTCGGCGCGGACCGCTTTCCTGTTTCAAACCCAGTGCAGCTCGCGCGAGTTCATGCGCTTCCTGCTGGCCGAACTCGGCTACGAGTCCGAAGACCAGGACTTTGTCCGGATGCACGAGGAATTCAACAAGCGCCTGCTGCAGGAGGCGCGCGCCGGCAATCGCTTCATCGTGGTCATCGACGAAGCCCAGAACCTCGAACCGTCGGTGCTGGAAACCGTGCGCCTGCTCTCGGACTTCGAAACTCCCCGCGCCAAACTGATGCAGATCATTTTGGCGGGTCAGCCGGAACTGGCCAACAAGCTGGCGCGGCCCGGCCTGGTACAGCTCCGCCAGCGCGTTTCGCTGCTGATGGGCCTCAAGCCACTGTCGCTCGAAGAGACCAGCAACTACATCCTGCATCGCCTGCGCGCCGCCGGATACCAGGGCGGTCCCATTTTCACTCCCGACGCACTGCTGCGCATCGTCGATTTCACCGCAGGCATCCCGCGCAATATCAACAACCTCTGCTTCAACTGCTTGTCGCTCGCCTGCGCCCTGCAGAGCAAGCTCATCGACAGCGAAATGGTCGACGAGGTCATCAACGACCTTGACATCACCCAGCACACCTCGCAGGCCGTACTCGGCTCGACGGAGTACGGACCGGGCGCTTCGCAAGTGTTTGCCGACGATACGCTTCCTGTGGGCGCGCCCGCGCTGGCCACTCCCAGCTACCGTTCCTCGAACGGCTCCCGCGGAAATGGAAGCAAGGGCCAGCAATTCCTGAGCCCCGCGGAAGCCAAAGCCTACATGCGGCAGATTGCCATGCAGTTGCAGGGTTTCAGCCAGTTGGTGCACCAGGTCGCCTCGGGGCGCAAGCCCCCAGCCGACGAGGAACCCAAGTAGCCTGCTGGAACGCGGCAGGCATAAGATTTCTCTCCCACTTTCATCCCCCGCAGTACCTCATCCACTGAGGGTCGTTATCTCAAGAGGAGTTGACCGGTGGGCCACTTTAGGCGGCAGGTTCTGTTGAACTCGATGAAGCTGTTCGACCTCGCCGTGATGATTTTTGCGTTCGGCCTGGCGACAGTGGTGGTTTCGCAAAGGGCGGCCATTTCCCTGGCCGAATTCCTCGAGCTCCGCATCAAGATTCAGAACTTCATCACCTTCTCCATTCTGCTGATTATCTGGCATTATGTTTTCTCCATCTTTGGCATGTACGCGTCGCGCCGCCTCGCCGGACGCTGGGATGAAATCGTCGATATCCTCAAGGCTACGACGCTGGGCACAGCCCTGATTCTGATCGCCCGGGTGATCGCCCACATCTCCCTGGTGACGCCGGAATTTTTGTTGATTTTTTGGCTGACTGCCAGCGCCACCACGATTGCCAGCCGCGCGGTCATGCGCTCCCTTCTTCGCCGCGCCCGCCTGCATGGCCGCAACCTGCGCCACATGCTGGTGGTGGGCACCAATCCACGGGCGGTGCAGTTTGCCCGCAGGATGCGCGAAAATCAGGCGCTGGGCTATCGCGTGATCGGCTTCGTCGACCACGACTGGCCCGGCATGACCGATTTCCGCCTCGCCGGATTCGAGCTGGCCTGCGATTTCGGCGGGCTGGTTCAGTTCCTCCGCTCCACCGTGGTGGATGAAGTTGTCGTGGCCCTGCCCATGCGCTCCATGCACTCGCAGGCCTCGGAAGTGGCCGCTTTCTGCGAAGAGCAGGGCATTCTCATCCGCTTCGTTTCCAACCTGTTCGACAGCAAGATTTCCCGTCCCCGGGTCGAGGACCTGGAAGGCGATTCGCTGATCACGCACTACACTGGCGGTCTCGACGGCTGGCCGGTGGTGGTGAAGCGCGCCGTCGATGTTGTTTTTTCAGCGGTTCTGATCGTGCTGTTGTCGCCCCTGCTCCTGCTCACTGCGCTGCTGATCAAGCTGACCTCGCCCGGTCCTGTACTATTCGTGCAGAAGCGCCTGGGACGGAACAAGCGTCATTTCGGTATCTACAAATTCCGCACCATGGTCGTCGACGCGGAAAAGCGCATGAAGGACATCGAGCATCTGAATGAAGTTGCCGGCCCGGTGTTCAAAATCAAGAACGATCCGCGCGTCACGACCCTCGGGAGGTTCCTGCGCAAGACCAGCATCGACGAGCTGCCCCAGCTGATCAACGTGCTCAAGGGCGACATGAGCCTGGTCGGACCGCGTCCCTTACCGATTCGCGACTATCAGGGCTTCAGCGAAGACTGGCAGCGCCGCCGCTTCAGCGTTCGCCCCGGCATTACCTGCCTCTGGCAGATTGGCGGCCGCAGTTCCATTTCGTTTGAGAAGTGGATGGAGCTCGACCTTCAGTACATCGACAAATGGTCGCTGTGGCTCGACTTCCAGATCCTGGTCAAAACGATTCCCGCGGTCCTGCGGGGTTCCGGAGCGGCGTAAGCGGGCGGTCATTTGCTCCCCGACGATTTTGGGTGCAGCGGTTTTGGGAAGGGCACGGCTTTCAGCCGTGCCGCCAACAGTCGAAAATCATGCGGGCTTTAGCCCCTGAGGGACCTGTCCCTTTCCCAGGTCTCACGAAGGTAGTTCGTTGGCAGCCGCACCAGAAGTCAGGAGAACGTGCAGCAAACAGTGATTTCCGTCGAGACCCAGAAGATTTCCGGCGCAGGCCAACACGAAGCAAGCACCCCGTCCCTGTCCTGGCAGAAAAAGCTGGTTTTTGGCCTGATCTACGCTGTAGTGATGTTGCTGACCCTCTCCGTGGTGGGCGAAGTTGCCCTCCGCCTCCTCCCCTTGGGCAAGTTTCGCAGCTCTCCCTTCCGGCAGTACGATCCCCAGCTAGGCATCTCGCTGGTCCCCAACATGGATGTGGTCCACAGCCGGGGCTGCTTTACCGGCCATGTGGTCACCAATCGCTGGGGCTTCCGCGATCGCGACCGCACCCTGGAAAAGCCCGCTGGAACGTTCCGCATAGCGCTGATGGGCGACTCCGTGGTCGAAGGGGCTCACGTCAACCCCGACCAGGTGATGAACATCCAGATGGAAAAGCAGTTGCAGTCGCGCGGCTACCAAAACGTGCAAGTGATGAACTTTGCGGTCGAGGGCATCGGAACCACGCAGGAACTCATCATGTACCAGCAGCACGTGCGGCAGTTTCAGCCCGACATGGTGATCCTGGGCTTCTCGGACAACGACGTGATGAACAATTCTTCCACGTTGCAGCCCAAGTCTTACGGCATTCATACCTGGTATTCGCCGTACTTCAACCTCGATGCCGGCGGAAACCTGGTTTTCCAGCCGGTCGAGAGTCGTCCGTTCAACGGCCTGGTCTCATTTCTGGAGAAGCATTCCTATCTGGTTTACTACGTGGAACGCATCTGGTACCGCGCCGATCTGCCGCTTCATCGCTGGCACGGTATGCCCGTTTATTTTGGCACCTACTCAGACGATCCCCTCGACCCGGAATGGCAAAATGCCTGGAGCGTCACGGAAAAGGTCATGGCCCGTTTTCGCGATGATGTCGAAGCCGACCATGCCCGGTTCGTGCTGATCCCCTGGTCCAATTTCAGTGATATCGATTCGCAGTGGCGCGAGCGCCTGACCAGGCAGTTTGGATCGCTTCCGCCCCAGTTGGCGCCCCAACGGTTTGACCAGCGCGTTCAAGCCATGGCAGGGCGGCAAAAGATTACACTAGAGTCGCTTACGCCTTACTTGCAGGATTATCGGGACTCGCACCATCTGCTCTGGCCGTATTTTTCCTTGCCCTGTGATCCCCATTACAGCGCCATGGGGCATGAAGTCATGGCCGGTGCGATGATTCACGTATTGCAGCAGAACGGCTGGCTGCCCTCGCCGGCCGCCGTGAACTAGCTTTCGCGCCGTAACCGGGGCCCGGCAGCCGGTCCCAGAACATTTCAGTCGGAAAACGCTACAAGGAGACCTAGAGGTCATGAAGTTCATTCGCACAACGACCCGCAACCTGCAGACCGCCGGTGAACTGCTGGGCTTTTTCGGCCGCAACAAGCGCTGGTGGCTGTTGCCCGTGATTCTCACCCTGTTCCTGCTGGGAGCGCTCATCGTCGTCGCCCAGAGTTCGTCTCTGGCGCCCTTCATTTACACGATGTTCTAGCAGCGTTGCATCGAAAGTGAGATTCGTATCAGGGCACGCATTCATGCGTGCCGCAAAGCGCTTCAAAGTCAGCGCGCCTTCAGGCGCTGTGAGGTGATGTGAACGAAAGCACGAAGATAGAGAGCACAAAGAGGAAGAAAGGCGGGTTCCTGCGCGGTCTGGGATGGTTCCTGGCCCTCTGCCTGGCCCTGGAATTGGGTTTGCGTCTGTTCGGTTACGGATCGTTCACCATCTACCGCCCGGATGATCGCCTGCTCTGGGTGCCCGAGCCGGGTCGCACTTTGACCGTGGTGAATCACTTGCCGATCACCGTGAACGATCAGGGCTTCCGCTACGCGGTGGATCTGCGGTCCAAGCAGAAAGGCGAGTTCCGCGTGATGGCGTTCGGCGACTCCACCACCCAGGGCTGGGGCGTGGACGACAATTCCCACTTCAGCGCCCTGCTGGAAAAGATGTTGAACGCAAGCGGCTGCGGGCAGCAACACTTCCAGGTCGTTTCCGCAGGAGTGAATGCCTACCCCAACTCGCTGGTCGAGGAAAAGCTCAAGGAAGTGATTGAAGATCCGCTATACCAGCCCAACGTCGTGATCCGGGCGTACAGTTTCAACAGCAATTTCGAAAACCTGCCCCGTCTGCAGGGCGCAGCCCGGCAGCAGTTCCTGAACCGGGTGAAATGGAAATCGCTGGTGCGCCGCAGCGCCATCTATAACTTCTTCATCGAGGATTTGTTCCGCCAGATCGCCTACTACAGGCTGCGTCACGTGCTGATGGCGGGGTCGCTTTCCACCGTGGAGGGCAATGGCGACCTCGACGTGAGCAGCTTCAACGCCGGCCTTGACGAGAGCCTGCAACTGGCCCGTGCCCACAACGCTCAACTGGTTCTGCTGGTGCTGGGCGCGCAGGGCGAAACCAAAGATTCCGACATGCACCCCTTCCAGAAAGCCATGCTGGATTTCGCCGCGGTCCACCAGGTTCCCGTGGTCAACATGATCGAAGTCCTGCGCGGCCAGGATCAGACTGCCATGTATATGGATCCTGCGCACCCCACACCCGCGGGCCACCAGTTGATTGCCCAGCAACTCTACGGTGTCATCCGTGGGCTGCCCGCGTACACGGAGGCCTGCCAGCCTCCGGCTGTCAGCTTAGCCACGTCCGCTTCGTCGCCCGCGATTGCGCGGATCAGCAAGAATTAGGAATTGAAGGAGAAGAAATGAAGTTTCTCAAGAATACGGCGCGCAATGCAGGAGTGGCTGGCGAGCTGATGTCATTCTTCATGCACAACAAGCGCTGGTGGCTGGTTCCGATGCTGGTGTGTCTATTCCTGATCGGCGCCTTGATCGTGCTGGCGCAAAGTTCCGCCATCGCACCGTTTATCTATACACTCTTCTAGCGGCAAGGTTAGGGGAAACCGAAGTTCGATCACGCTCATGGCGACTTTTCACAATCCGGTGAGGGACTCGGCGCTGCCGACGCCCCAGGGACGTATGCGCAACCGCCTCTGGCTGGCCGTTGTGGCCCTGTTCACCGTGGGTGCGCTCGCTGCTTTCTACGAACTTTCCTCTGACCAGGCCATTTCCATCATCGTGGTGGGAGCTGCCTTCTTTCTCCTGATGGCGTTTGTGGTCACGGCGAGCCCCACGCCCGAGTTGCGTACGCGCAACCTGGTGTTTGCCATGTGGTGGGTTCTGCTGGGTTCGGAAGAAGTGTTCTCCTACATGACCGAAGATGCCGAAGGCGGCCAGGTCTCGCCCGGCGCCTATTCCGAGGCCATGATCTGGGTGTTTGTCATCTTCGTTTTCCTGCTCTACACCTACCGCCACCACCGCTACCTGAGCTTCCTGTTCTCCGGACCCTACAAGTGGGTTTCCTGGTTCGGAGTGATGTGCCTGCTTTCCTGCGCCTATGCCGAGCAGCCCGCCTTTTCGCTGGCCTGGATCATCAAGCTATTCCTGGCCATCCTTCTGCTGGCAGCTTGCAACTCGGAAATCAAGAATGACGACGATCTGCGCTCCTTCCTCACCGTCAGCCAGTGGGGATGCGCGTTCCTGGTCCTCGTTCCCATCGTTCGCCTGATTGCCAATCCGGAAACGCTGGCCACCGGTCGCCTGTATGACGTGGGATCTGCGCCCACCATGCTTTCCGTCGACGCTGGCCTGCTCGTGCTTTTCTCGCTGGCATTGGCCGAGCCGGGCAAACGCCTCGCACTCTACATCTTTTCGACCATCGGCGTAGTGGTCATGCTCCTGGCCGCGGGCAAGGCGGGAATTCTCGGCTGCTTCATCGGCGGCGTGGTGTTCTTCATGCTGCGCGGCAAGTTCAAGGCTGCAGCCCGCTTCGTGCTGGCGCTGGCCATCGTCGGCACACTGTTGGTGGCTTTCACTCCGCTCGGTTCCTATCTCCAGTTTTATATGAGCACCGAGCAGGCGGGCAGCTTCACCGGTCGCACCGACGTTTGGGCCGCCGGCTGGGAGCTGATCAAGGCCAAGATGTTCCTGGGCCGCGGTTTCATGTCGTCGCGCTTTCTGGCCTACAAGGTCAGCATTCCCTGGCAGCCGGGTCACCTGCACAACGGCTTTCTCGAGGTCTGGTACAACAACGGGTTGATCGGCCTCGCAGTGATCCTGGCCATGCACTACTGGATCATCCGGAATCTCGTTCGCGTCATGCGCCTCGTGAGCTACGACGATCCGTTGCATATCCTGGCCGCGGGCTGCTTCGCGGTGTACATCGACATTCTGATCAACGGAATTTTCAGCCGCACCTTTGGCAGCCGGCCGGATGCGACCTTCATGCTGCTGTTCTCGCTGATTTTTGTCGCGGACCGCCTGCTGCAGGCCGCCAACGCGAAACGCGTGATCCGGATTGTGCCGGCGTGGCAGGGTTCCCCGGTCCCCGCGCACTGATTTCGAATTCACGATCCCCCCAACAGAAAAGAGAGCACAACCAATGTGGAATGCAATCAAGAAGGGGTGGGCGGCATGGAAGAAGCTCGCCCATAAGATTGGCAACTTTCAGGCTCGTGTGATTCTCTCGGTCTTCTATGGTGTGCTGGTGCTGCCATTCGGCCTGGCGGCGCGCTGGTTCAGCGATCCCCTGCGCATCAAAAAACTCCCCGATCAGTGGCTGGACCATCCCGACGAAGCCTACGACATGGATTGGGCGAGGAAACAATAGGAGACTATGTACATACTAGGGGTCAGTTGCTATTACCACGACGCGGCTGCGGTGCTGCTCCACGACGGCGCCTTGGTTGCGGCGGCGGAAGAAGAGCGTTTTACCCGCAAGAAGCACGACTACGATTTTCCCAAGCAGGCTATCCATTTCTGCCTGGAGCAGGCCGGAATCACGGGAAACGATCTGGACTATGTTGTTTTCTTTGAGAAGCCGTTCCGCAAGCTCGACCGCATTCTGATGATGACCCTGCAGACCTATCCCCAGTCCTACAAGGTCTTCCGCGAGTCGATGATTACCTGGATGGTCGACAAGCTCTGGGTCGCCACCACCTTGCAGAACGAACTGGGCATCTCCAAGGATAAGGTCATTTTCAGCGAGCACCACTTGTCGCACGCCGCCAGCGCCTTTCTCTGCTCGCCCTTTGACGAGGCCGCGATTCTTACCGTCGACGGCGTGGGCGAATGGGTTACCTCGACCTACGGTGTGGGCAAGGGCAACGACATCAAACTCAATAAGCAGATCGAATTTCCGCATTCCCTCGGCCTGCTCTACAGCGCCTTCACCGCCTTCCTCGGATTTGAAGTCAACGAGGGAGAGTACAAAGTCATGGGCATGGCGCCCTACGGCAAGCCCAAGTACGTGGATAAGGTCTGGAAACTGATCAATCAGAACCGTGACGGCTCCTTCTCCCTGAACATGGAGTACTTCAGCTTCCATCACTCCACCGAGAAAACCTACAGCAACAAGTTTGCGGAGCTGTTCGGCGATCCTCGTCCCGAAAAGATGCTGTTCTTCACCGAGGAGACCGGCTTCCCGAAATACTTCGGCGCGGCTCCCTCCAACATGAAGGAGATGTCGACGCTCAACAAGCACTACGCCGACATTGCAGCCAGCATCCAGAAAGTGACGGAAGATGTGCTGGTCGGCATGGCCAAACATCTGAACAAGACCACCGGCCTGAAGAATCTGTGCATGGCGGGCGGCGTTGCGCTCAACAGCGTAGCCAACACGCGCATCCTCAAAGAGTCAGGCTTCGAGCACATGTACGTGCAGCCGGCTGCCGGCGACGGCGGCGGGGCGCTGGGCGCCGCTCTGTGGGCGTACAACACGCTGCTGGGCAAGCCGCGCAACTTCCAGATGGAGCACGCCTACTGGGGACGCGCCAACTCAGAAGCCGAAATCGGCGACTTCCTCCGCCAGAACAACATCAAGCACACCCACTACGACAACGAAGATAAACTGCTCGACGCAGTGGTCACCCAGCTGACCAGCGCCAAGGTCATCGGCTGGGCGCAGGGCCGCTTCGAGTGGGGACCGCGCGCCCTCGGCAGCCGCTCCATCCTGGCCGACCCGCGCAATCCGGACATGAAGGATATCGTCAACACGAAGATCAAATTCCGTGAGCCTTATCGTCCGTTTGCCCCGTCGGTGCTGGCCGAGAGCGCGGAGAAATATTTCGATCTGCCCCAGGCGATGACGCACTCGCCCGCCCGCTATATGCTCTACGTCGTGCCGGTGAAAGAAAGCCAGAAGGCGAATCTGCCGGCGATCACGCACGTCGACGGCACCGGCCGGCTGCAAACTGTATTCAAGGATCAGAGCCCGCGCTACTACAAGATGATCGAGAAATTCGGTCAGGCAACGGGCGTGCCCGTGGTCATGAACACCTCGTTCAACCTGAAGGGCGAGCCTATCGTCAACACTCCGGCGAACGCCCACAACACGTTCTTCAAGAGCGAGATGGACGCGCTCGTGTTAGAAAACTTCATCATCGAGAAAAACTAGGTTGTCATCCTGAACGACGCGCATTTTGCGGCGTGAAGGATCTGGGCGGGCCGCGCGATGCGTCGCGCTCTTTGCGACGCAATACCGCGCGTTTGGCCCGCTTCCGTATCGAACTTCCATTGGGAGAACCCAGCGTGTCAGCCGTCGCCACACCCGAAACGCAGATGGCCGTGCCCAGCTACAAAGTCCTCGGCGTCCGTGTCGACGCCGTCCAGATTCCCGACGCCATCAAGGTGCTGGAATCCTGGATTGAGGAACGCGGTCCCGCGCGCTATGTGGCAGTAACCGGCATGCACGGAGTATCAGTCTCGCGCGAAGATGCGGACTTTGCCCGCATTCTCCGCGAAGCCGGCCTGGTGGTCGCCGATGGCATGCCCTTGGTCTGGCTGGGGCGCTGGCAGGGCTTTAAACAAATGCGGCGGCGCGTCTATGGACCCGAGTTGATGGAAACATTCTGCCGCGAGACCGGTTCCCGTTACCGCCATTTCTTCTACGGCGGCGCACCCGGAGTCGCCGATGCGCTGGCCCGCGCCGAGCGTGAGCGCTACGGCATCCAGATTGTCGGCACCTACTGTCCGCCATATCGCCCGCTCACCGAAAAAGAGGAAAGGGAAGTGCAGCGTCTGGTCGAAGAGGCTCGTCCCGACGTTCTCTGGGTGGGCTTGAGTACTCCCAAGCAGGAACGCTGGATGCACCAGCATCGTCACGCGCTGCGCGTGCCTGTCATGCTGGGCGTAGGCGCGGCCTTCGATCTGAACACCGGACGCCTCAGCCAGGCTCCGGCCTGGATGCGCGAACACGGCCTGGAGTGGCTCTACCGCCTCTGCGCCGAACCCCAACGCCTCTGGCACCGCTACATCGTCAACGGCTCCAAGTTTGCCTGGGCAGTCTGTATGGAACACCTGCTGCCCAGAATTTTCTAAGTCACATAACGCAGCCCGGTCCGCCCTCTCCCGGACGTCGCTCACGCAATTGCAGGTTGCATTTCAGAAAGGCATTCAGGAGATCAGTTCATATGACCAAGCAAAAGCGGATACTCGTAACCGGCGCGGGAGGTTTCATCGGACACCACCTGGTGAAGCGTCTGAAGAAGGACGGCCACTGGGTGCGCGGAGCCGACCTCAAGCTGCCCGAATACGAAACCAGCGCCGCCGATGAAATGGAGATTCTCGACCTGCGCAAGGCCGAAAACTGCCTGCTGGCCACGCGCGGTGGTATTGACGAGGTCTTCAACCTCGCCGCCGACATGGGCGGCATCGGCTACATCACGGCCAATCACGCCGATATCAGCCGCAACAACATTCTCATTAATGCTCACATGCTCGAAGCCAGCCGCCAGAACGGCGTGAAGCGCTTCCTGTTTTCTTCTTCCGCCTGCGTTTACAATCAGGCCAAGCAGAAGGACCCCGAAGTGAAGCCGCTGAAGGAAGAAGACGCCTTTCCCGCCGATCCTGAGCCCGGCTACGGCTGGGAGAAACTTTTCGCCGAAGAACTCTGCCGCTACTACTACAAAGACTACGGTTTCGAAACTCGCATCGTTCGCTTCCACAACGTGTACGGACCCCTCGGCACCTACGAAGGCGGAAAAGAAAAGGCTCCCGCTGCCATTTCCCGCAAGGTCGCTCTCTGCGAAGATGGCGGGGAGATCGAAGTCTGGGGCGATGGCGAGCAGACCCGTTCCTTCATGTACGTGGACGATTGTGTCGAAGGTCTCATTCGCCTGATGGCTTCCGATCACCGCGACGCATTGAATCTCGGCACCGACGAACTGACCACCATCAATAACCTGGTCGATGTGATCTCCCGCATCGCGGGCAAGAAGCTCGTCAAGCGCCACAACCTGACCGGACCGCAGGGCGTACGCGGCCGCAACAGCGACAACACTCGTCTGCGCCAGGTGCTGGGCTGGGAGCCTTCCATCTCGCTGGAAGCCGGTTTGCGCCGAACGTATCCCTGGATTCGCTCGCAAGTGACCTCGGACGCTCTCGAACTCGCCGGAGTCGACGGAGACTGAGGTTGCTTTGAAAGACCACGGCTTCCAGCCGCGCCGCCTCGCTGAACTCATGGCGAGGAGGTGGAATGGGTCAGCAGATTCCAGTCCCGGAGGGACGGGATATGATAGCCCGGCACGTAAGTGCCGGGTAGAAGTAGGGACGTGGAGCAAGTACCGTAGGGACGACACAGGTTCGTAAGCACGCTCCTCACCCGCTCCGGCGCGCACCAGGCAAACCAATGACGAACGATCAATTTGCGGGACCCGTCTTTGTCGTGGGCCTTTGGCGCTCCGGGACCTCGCTCCTCTACACTCTTCTGAATCAGCATCCCCAGATCGCTCTCACCTATGAGAGCGATCTGTTTTTGCTGCGCTCTCTTTTTCGCGGCGGAGCCCGGCGGGACTGGCTGGAGCGCTGGGAGTTCTGGAATTCCGCGCCCAGCCGCCACCAGATCGACACCAGCGCGCTTCCCGAGCAGATTGCCGACTACCCCACCGCCGCGGAACTGGTCTGGAAGCGGTACGCAGGCAACGCCCTTTGCGGCGACAAGTCGCCCAACTACTACGATTCCATGCAATCCTTGGCGCGGGCATTTCCTGATGCGCGCTTCATCGTGATCTGGCGCGATTTGTTCGACACCTGCCGCAGCATTGTCCGCGCCAGCAAGGGCTCGACTTACTTCGCCAAGCGCGGCATCACTCACCGCGCCCTCATCGGCAATCGCCGCATGAAACGCGCGTGCGACGCTCTTGTGCGCCAGGGTGTTCCCCTGCACCAGATTCAATACGAAGAGCTGATCGATTCACCGGAAACTGTCATGCGGGGCATCTGCTGGTTTCTCCAGATCCCGTTCGATGCGCGAATGACCTCGCCCGCCGGTGCGGATGTCTCCGCGATCTTCGACCAGCCGCAGCATGCCGGTGTGAAAGGCGGAAAAATCGGCGTAGATAAGCCGCGCTCTGAGGTTCTTTCCCCGCATCTGCGCGACAAGATCGCACGCTACGTGGCGCTTTGGAAAAAACAGTCCGCGGGCGCCTGGCCGGTTTATCCCAGTGCGAAAAGCGATGCCCCGCTGCCCGGCCTGATCGAGCGAATCTGCGATGAGATCTTCTATCGTGGACTGTGCGCCTTTGATCGCTTCACCGCCTTCGTTTATTGCCACGTTCCCCTTGCCTGGCTGCAGCGCTATCGCGACTCCAGGCCACCGCTTCCTGGCGAACCGCCGGTCGAAAAGAGTGCGGCTGTGCCGCAAGCCGAGCCGGTCGAGGAGGTTTCCACTCGCACCTGAGCCGAGGCTGCCGCGTCGAAACGCCTGGTACTTATGTCTACGCTTCGCAAAGTTCGCTACACTTTTGCCAAGACCGCGGCCCGCGCGCCGCTGGTGTGGATACGTCATCGCAACTTCCGTCCAGGGGATGTGTTCGTCGGTTCCTATCCCCGCTCCGGCAGCACCTGGCTGCGCTTCATGCTGCTGGAAATTCTGGCGGGCCAGGCTTCCGGATTCTCCAACACCAACGAAATGCTGCCCGACGTGGGCAAGCACCAGACCGGAGCCCCTGTGCTTCCCGGTAACGGCCGCCTCATCAAAACCCACGAGCCTTTCCGCGCCGATTACAGGAAGGCGATCTTTCTGGTACGCGATCCACGCGACGTGGCTCTTTCCGAATTCGCCTTCCACCGCGCGCTAGGCTTGACCGGCGACGATTTTGATTCCTATCTCGAGCGCTTTCTCCGCGGAAGCGTCAATCCCTTTGGCTCCTGGACCAGCCACACGAAATCCTGGCTGGAGGCCGCCGATTCCGGCCGCTCCCAGATTCTGCACGTGAACTTCGAGCAACTGAAGAGGAAGCCCGAACCGGAGTTAGGCCGCATCGTGGATTTTCTGGGAATGCCCGAAGTCAAAGACCGCATCCCCGCCGCCATCGAAAACAACTCTCTGGCGCGCATGAAAGAAAAAGAAAAGGCCACTCCGCAGCGCACCTCGGCCAACGGACGCTTCGTCCGCAGCGGTTCGGCCGGGGGATGGCAGTCCGCCCTCACCGCTCGGCAGGCTCAACTTGTGCAACAGTACGCAGGTAACCTGCTGGCCAGGCTCGGCTACTCTGCGGTAGAGTCGTTGGAAGGACAATTGGCATGAGTGTGGAAAAAACGACCGTAGAGAAAACGGTGGCCGACAAAACCAGCCAGAAAAAGCCCGCTGCCCGCGTTCCCGGCGGCGTGCCCTGCTTGCGCTGCAAGCACGAGCTCGACAGCTACGTCTTCACCAAGTTCAACCCCCTCCCCTACGGCACGCCCAGCGGCAACGTCATGCTGGAGTGTCCCAAGTGCGGCCATCTCGAATTCCTGTCGCAGAACAGCCCGCTGCTGCATCGCCTTAAGGCCAATCCCGTGGCCGTCGGCGATGGCGACTAAGTGTATTTCCAGGCAGGTGTCATCCTGAGCGGAGCCGCTTTTCAGGCGTAGCGAAGGATCTCCCTGATACCGCTTTCCGGGGACCAGTACATTTTCCCATGCCCGCTTGACAGGAATCGCGTGCTTGGCTCGCTTCCTTACTGGACTCTGCGACCACCGAGTTTCTCTTTCCCCTTGCCCCGCGGCGAGTAGAATCGTCAAAGTTCCTATGCGCATACTCGGACTCTCGTCTTTTGCCCACGACCAGTCGGCTGCCCTGCTGGAAGATGGCGTGATTCGCGCCGTCGTCGAGGAGAGCAAGTTGTCGCGGCAGAAGAGCACGCGCGGCCTGCCCATGGCCGCCATCCACTTCTGTCTGAAGCGGTCGGGTGCAGGCTGGGAAAAGGTGGACCACGTTGCCGTCGCCACCACTCCAGTTCGAGGATGGATGCGCCGTTCCGCCGCCGCCGCCAGCGTTTCGCCGCTGGATCCTGCGGCCGTCGGTTATGCGCAGGCCGGTGAACTGGGCCGCGTGGCCCGCGAACTTGGTCAACTGCGATTGCTGCGTCATCAGCCCGGCGCATCCGCCGCCAAGATCGTTCACGTCGAACACCATCTCAGCCACGCCGCCAGCGCCTTCTTCCTTTCACCGTTCGAACGAGCACTCGTCCTCACCATGGACGAAGACGGCGACGGCAAATCCGGCATAGTCGCCATTGGCGAAGGTTCGCGACTGCGCAAAGTGCGCGATATCCGTTATCCCCACTCCCTGGCCTGGCTGTTTTCCCAGATCACCGAACTCCTCGGCTTTGTTCCTCACGCCGACGAGCACAAGACGCAGTGGCTCGGGCTGGGCAGCGAGCCCTTGTATCGCGACGTCTTCCGCGACATGTTGCGCAAGTCCGGACCCGGCTCTCTGCGTCTCGACTCCAGCTATCTCCGTCATGGAGTCGGCGGGCGCTTCGTTCTTTCTTCCAAGTTCTGGCAAAAGACGGGCTTGCCCCGCCCGCCCGCCGAGCTCACCGACGAACAGCGCCGCGGCCTGGCCGCCACCGTGCAGCAGGTTTGCGCGGAGAAAGTCGGCGAGATCATCGAAACTCTGCGCCGCCAACACGGCCTCGACGACGTCTGCCTGGCCGGCGGCTTGTTCAACAACACTTTGCTGGTTTCCGCCCTGGAGCAAAGTGTCGGTCTCGATCATGTTTTCGTGCCTCCGGCTCCGGGCAATTCGGGAACGGCTCTCGGCGCCGCCCTCTACCTGCAGCATGCGGTGCAGAACCAGCCGCGCAAACCGCTCAGCCTCGATACATATTGGGGACCCTCCTATTCGCGGCACGAGATCAAAGACGTCCTCGACAACTGCAAGGCGCGCTTCTCGTTCCAGGTGATGCGCGAGCGCCAGACCGATCAGGCAGTGCAGCTGCTGCTGGCGGGAAAGATCATCGGATGGTTCCAGGGCGCAGCCGAATTCGGACCGCGCGCCCTCGGCAACCGCAGCGTGCTGGCTTCGCCCTGGGCGCCCTACGTCAAAGAGAATCTCAACGACTTCATCAAGCACCGCGAGTGGTTCCGTCCGTTCGCCATCTCGGTGCCCGAGGAGGACGTGCAGCGCTACTTCGAATGCTCGCGCCTCTGCGAATTCATGAACTCGTTGGGGCTCGTCCGCCCCGGCACGGAAAGCCTGCTCGACGGTTTCATTCTTCCCGGAGGGCTGGTCCGGCTGCACATCGTGAAGAAAGAAACCAACCTTGCTCTCTGGGATCTGCTCAAGCGCTTCGGCCTGCAGTCGCGCGCGCCCATGTTGCTGAACACGTCGTTCAACCTATTCGGCGAGCCCCTGGTCGTCAGCCCGCTCGATGCCATCCGCAGCTACTCCTGCAGTGGCGTCGACGCCCTTCTGATGGACAACTTCCTCCTGACCAAGGCTCCGCTCGCGGCTCGACCCGCCCGCGAAGAATCTGCCGCCACCGAATCCTCCAGTTCGCGCGTCAAGGTCTAACTCGTCTGCAACTCACGTGGGGACAGCGCCCCATAAGCGCTAACTTAAGGCAGAAATCCTCCCGAGTGGGAGAAGATCGTGGAGTTGCCGACCGGTACGCGGATTCAAGTTACTTGAGTCAGGCGGCGGTGGCCGGAAGGCAGGTCGCTGATCAACATCTTCGCTATCATGAGCTTGACCTCTTGGCGAGCAATGGTGACTCTTCCGAATCCAGATTTAAGCGGTACTGGCCGAAGGCGGCCGGTTCCACTGCATGGAATCCGTATCGCAATGGTCCTGGCGTTGGCCGCCGCCGGCGCGTCTTTGTACTTCATGCAAACGGCGCAGAAGGTGGTGGATCACCTCCACCCAGACGCGCTCAAGGGCGTTCCGGATCCAACGTGGATCTCCGTGCTCTTTGCTGTGCTGCCGCTGGCGCCCTACTTGCTGTCGCTCGTGCTTCTCTCGACGCGCAGAGCGGCATCCGTTGCCGCCGGAGCGGGCATTGCCGGGGGACTCTTCGCGTGGTTCTTGATGCTTTCGCCAGGCATGGGGATGGGATTATTTCTGGCTTTCGGGCTCTCCCGAGCACCGTACTTCTTTCAGACAGCGATCTCGTTGCTAGTGTTTCTAGCGATCAGCATTTGGGTGGTCATCGCAGCTTCCTGGACCGGGAAGGCGAATTGGATCGTATTCATGGTGGCGGCGGCCGCGACACTGGTCGGCGTAGTTTCCGGGTACGGTTCGGTGAGGAGGGCGCAATACGGATTTCATCGGGAAGACGACGTGCAAAAACAGACGGATGCCTTCTACCGAAATCGGCCTCGGCCTGTGGGTGTCCGGCAGAACCTTACTTACCTCGCCAGTTGCCTGTTCCAAAATCATTTTGCGCATCCGGATTCTGAGTATCCAAAAATGATTGATCCGCAGATTTGGTGGTTTTGCGACACAAGATTCGGCGCGAATACGGTTCCCGATTTTAAGCTCAGCTATACGCCTCAAACAGACGCGGCAAGCGGGAAGGTGGTTGATTTTCAGTTAGTCGCTGTCCCCAAGAGCAGAGGAGTCGCGAACCACAGTCCTTTGATGATCGATCGCCGTGGAATCGTGTTTGTGAAGTACCCGTGGGCGGAAAATGTGCCACCTAAAATCATGGCGACTCCAGGCGATGGGGAATCCTCTCAGATCGACGTGCTAAAGGGCAACATCGAGCGCTACATAAAAGAGAAGAACGGTGGAGTCGCGCCGGCTGTGCTCACCGCGGAGATCATCGGCGCGTTTCCCTACGAAACGCCAGCCGTAGACCAAAGCGGAGCGTATATGGCAACGAGAAACTTCTCGTACGTTTATCTTGCGCCTAAACCTGGCGCGCCGAACCAATTTGGCATCATCGCCCAATGTCAGAGTTATGCAGAGAATTGCCTGCGCAGCTATTTTCTGGATTACGACGGAGTGATCCACGGGACAGCTGAACCGCGGCAGCCGGAAAGGGAAGATCCACCCGCTCTGGACTGTGAAATTGTTCCCTCGGAATGCAAAGACGTCCGTTGGTCTGTGCGATAGAAATCGCCTGCTGGGGGCAACTCAGAAGGATACCGCCTTAAGTTAGCGCTTATGGGACAGCCGCCCCGGCTGTCCGCCGGACGAAGCCCGGTAGCCACCGACGACCACAGGACCTGAATCCGCCTCCTAAGTTGTTGATTCTTCGTGACCGGGAGTGCGTTGTCCCCGTATATATCCTGCAGCTATACAAGGATATCCCTAAGTCGTTCATTCCACTCGCCTGAATTTACGACTGGGAGCTAAAGCGGTTTAGAGACCCCCGTAGCGCGACTTTGCGGGAATCGTGTCCCTCGGGAGCGTGCCGAGCTTTCGCCGCGTGCCACGGGCCTGCAAACGCCCTGGCGGGGCATCTGACAGATTGGCCGGAAGCCTTCCGACAGCTCCACCGATGCTGGTTCCGGCTCCAGATCACCAATTGCTGCTGGCTATGCCCCACCGATTTCTGCCGAGCGATAGCTGAAGTTCAACAAAGGAAACGAGATCCACAATGCGAAGGGCGCGACGGACCAAATGGCCGCCGCGCCCTTCGTGTCTTTACCTCGAATCGTCAACTCGAATCCAATCTCGCGCGGCGGTAAGATACCTACGGAGACTGTTGATGATGACAACCCGTTCAGCACGAATACTCGTCCCTATGTTGCTGCTGTTCGCGGCGGCAACAGCCAGCGCAGCGCCAGCGGATTCATCCAGCGCACCCGTCGGTCCCATCCCGCCCACATTTTTCGGTTTGCACATCAACCGTCCCACCACGCCCTGGCCGCAGATTCCTTTCGGCACCCTGCGCATGCTCGGAAACATGACGACGTGGATGCATCTCGAGGGCGAGGGACGTGGCCACTACGAGTGGCACAATCTCGACGTGTGGCTGAACCTGGCGCGCGAGCACAACGTCGATGTGATGTACACCTTCAGCCGGGTGCCCGAATGGGCGGCCACTGACAGGCACTCCGCTTGCGGCCCGCACCGCGATTCGCCAGACTGCTCTCCACCCAAGGACCTGGAGACCAGCGCAGCCTGCCAGAGCCCGCTGAGAGGCGTAACCACCACAGATTGTTCGTTCAAGGAATTTGTCACCAGCCTGCTCGATCACGTCTGCACCGCCAAGGCTCCCAACCAAAGCTGCCGCATCGTCGCGTTCTCCTGCTGGAACGAGCCCAATCTCGACGCCTTCTGGATCGGCACTTACGCCCAGAGCGCGCGCATGTGCTCCGACATGGTGCAGATCGTCAAGGATCGTTGCCGCGACTGCGTTACGCTCACACCCGACATTTCCGCCGCGGCGTCAGGCGACACCAAAAGCAACGGCGAGAGCCGCTCCTACGACGAATGGTTCCGCAACTTTCTCATGGCCTACAAGCAGTACGGCAATTATCCCGATGCGGGCGCAGTCCACCCTTACGCGGCCCGCACCTACAACATTAATCCGGCGCCGTTTCCCGAAACTTTCGCGGGCAGTGGATGTCCGCGCGGCGGCCGCACTCCCGATTGTCCTGACACGCTGCTGGGCAAGATCGCGACCATGCGCTCGCTGATGGAGCAGAACGGAATGCCCGGCAAGCGGCTGTGGAGCACGGAAGGCGGCTGGGGCACAAACGGCGAAATGCCTGATCTCGACGCCCAGGCCGCGTACGTGGCGCGCTGGCTCATCCTGCAAGCTTCCGCTGGAGTGCAACGCGCATACTGGTTCATGTGGGATAACGGCGGAAATCCGCGCGGCTGGGGCGGAATGTGGGATGCGAACAACGGCATCAACCGCGCCGGCATCGCCTATGGCGAGGTCTATCACTGGCTGGTGGGCGCAACCTTCACCAAGCCCTGCGCGGGCGAGCACGACGTCTGGACTTGCGATCTCACGCGTCCTGGAGGCTACCAGGCGCGCATCGTGTGGCATGCGGCGCACTCCTACGACACGCGCGCGACGTCCAACTACGCCGTCGGCAAGGAATTCACCCAGATGCGCGATCTGGATGGCGGCCGCTCGGCGATCGGCGGCGGTTCCGTGGCCATTGGCTCGAAACCTGTGCTGCTGGAGAATGGCAGCGCGAGTGGGAAGTGAACGATGCGCCAGACTTGACCACCAAGGACACGAAGTCACACGAAGGTCGGCACAGAAGTGAATTCCTTCGTGATACTTCGTGTCCTTCGTGGTTGACTGCTTTTCTTGTTCGGAATGAACGGGTGAGCGGAGGCCCGCCGGCCGTTTTCACACTGCGTCACCAGATGGTATGATGGAGTTCGAAAAGCTAAGGCGCGCACTCCGCGCGCCCGCCAACACTCCTCAGTAGCTCAATGGCAGAGCATCCGGCTGTTAACCGGAGGGTTGTAGGTTCGAGTCCTACCTGAGGAGCCATTCTTTGTCCCGCGTCCATCCGGACTTACACTGTTCCCGATTCGCTGTTGGCCGCACGGTTTCCCACCAAAAACGCAAGGATGGGGCACCCTCAGTTGGAATGGCGGAAGCAAGAGAATCAAGGGTGGGCCACCCGCCGAAGTGTCTTTCTGAGGTATTGCACGCTGGTTGTGCTTCGAATGCAGTCCAGCACCTCCGCCAGTGCACTGATTGTCATACCAATGCTTTCTGCGAATTCGACTTCGTCTTTTCTCACGTAAGCCCCTCATTTTTGGGTTCTACTTCTGTTCGGCTGGCGGCGCGGGAATCTTCACCGTCTTCTTAGCAAGAACCAGCTTAACCTCTTTACCCTGCGAGGTCGAGGCGCTGGCTTCTGCTGGAAGGTGAGTGGCTGGAGCGTGGTTTCTCATCAGCAGTTCCTCGATTTTTTCGCAACTGGCGGGTTTGGAGAAGAAATAGCCTTGAGCCAGTTCGCAGCCAATGTGCTTCAGCATTTCCACCTGTTGTTGGGTCTCGACGC